>CAJDVK010000064.1_pt1 | contig 15940 bp, 14 predicted proteins | sample 7391401 | NCBI WGS metagenome assembly CAJDVK01 (sample SAMEA7055696, study PRJEB34461) | soil metagenome | biome: terrestrial ecosystem; feature: Peninsula; material: soil | place: Antarctica | collected 2016
GCCGCGCTGATGGATTATTTAAATAATACTCGCTATCAGCATATTCTTACCGTTGAAGACCCCATTGAGTTTGTTCACGAGTCTAAAAAGTGTTTAGTCAACCAGCGTGAAGTACACCGTGACACCCATGGTTTTAGTGAGGCATTGCGTTCGGCATTGCGTGAAGACCCTGACATTATTTTAGTCGGTGAGTTGCGTGACTTAGAAACCATACGTTTAGCACTTACCGCGGCTGAAACCGGACATTTGGTGTTTGGTACTTTGCACACCACCTCCGCCGCGAAAACCATTGACCGGGTCGTGGATGTATTTCCTGCTGAAGAGAAGCCGATGGTGCGTTCTATGCTGTCAGAGTCATTACAGGCGGTGATTTCTCAAACATTGTTGAAAAAAATCGGCGGTGGTCGAGTGGCGGCCCATGAAATTATGTTGGGCACTCCAGCCATCCGTAATTTGATTCGTGAAGATAAAGTTGCCCAGATGTACTCAGCCATTCAAACCGGCGGTGCTTTAGGGATGCAGACACTAGACAGTAGTTTAAAAGATTTGATTCAGAAGGGTTTGATTGGTCGTGAAAGCGCTCGCGAACTTGCGAAAACGCCAGAGAATTTTTAAGTCTTTTGAGCTGCTCGTAAATTGAATAGGACATGCCATGGGATTTGAAAAATTTTTACGTTTAATGGTTGAGAAAGGCGGTTCAGACTTATTTGTAACCACAGGTGTGGCACCATCAATGAAGGTGAATGGCAGAATTATGCCGGTCACCAAGACCCCTTTGTCACCTGAGATGGCCCGTGAAATGGTGCTGGGCGTTATGAATGAGCAGCAGCGCCGTGATTTTGCTAGAGACTTAGAGTGCAACTTTGCCATCAGTGCCCGTGGTATTGGTCGATTTCGGGTTAGTGCTTTTTACCAGCGCAACTTGATAGGCATGGTACTGCGTCGCATTGAGACTAATATCCCTAGTCTAGATGACTTGCAATTACCCACAGTATTAAAAGACTTGGCTATGACCAAGCGTGGATTGGTGTTGTTTGTCGGGGCTACAGGTACCGGTAAGTCAACCTCGTTGGCAGCCATGATTGGATATCGCAATCAACACAGTACAGGACATATTATTTCCATTGAAGACCCCATTGAGTTTATTCACAAGCATCAAAACTGTATTGTCACCCAGCGTGAAGTTGGTATTGATACTGAGTCATTTGAAGTGGCCCTGAAAAACACCTTGCGACAAGCACCGGACGTCATATTAATTGGTGAGGTGCGGACCCGCGAAACCATGGGTTATGCGGTAACCTTTGCAGAAACAGGACACCTGTGTTTAGCCACATTGCATGCGAATAATGCTAACCAAGCGCTGGATCGGATCATTAACTTTTTCCCCGCTGACCGTCAGCAGCAGGTGTTGATGGATTTATCATTAAATTTGCGGGCTATTGTTGCTCAGCAATTGATACCCACACCGGACGGCAAAGGTCGGCGGGCAGTGATTGAGGTGCTGATTAATACTCCATTAGCAGCCGATCTGATCCGCAAAGGTCAAGTACATGAGCTTAAACCTTTGATGAAACGCTCCACTGAACTGGGCATGCAGACCTTTGATCAGGCATTATACGATTTATATACTAAGGGTGAAATTACTTATGAAGATGCCTTAGCCCATGCTGACTCGGCGAATGATTTACGCTTAATGATTAAATTAGAGAGCGAGGCTGCAGGTAATCCTCTGGTCAGCCCGCCAGCGGGTTTATCTTTAGAAATAACTGATGAAAGCCCAAGCGGTCGTTTCCGCTAGGCGCAAAGGAAATTTAATCATGACTAAACACATACGGGTTTGGGATGCTCCACTGCGACTGTTTCACTGGTTGTTAGCGACGAGCGTAGTCTTTGCGCTCTTTACGGGCTGGCAGGGGGGTAGCAGTTGGATAGGTTGGCATGAACGGGCTGGGCTCTTTATTGTGGGTCTTTTGACCTTTCGTATTGTCTGGCTGGTACTGGGTTCCACCTACGCGCGCTTATCAACCTTGTTGTGTACTTTGCTGGCGCTGCCCAAGTATTTTCGCGGGGAGTGGCGACAGTTGGGTCATAACCCACTGGGTGTTTTATCAGTGTTCGGCATGCTTGGTATGTTGAGCTGGCAAGCAGTCAGTGGCTTGTTTGCTAATGATGGCTCCGTGTATACAGGGCCGCTTTATAGTTTGGTTAGCAGAAGTCTAAGTAGTGACATTACCCGTCTACATAAGCTGGGTTTGTGGATTATTATTGGTTTAATAGTTTTACACATTCTAGCCATTGTGGTGCATCTAGTGCTTAAAAAGCACAACCTAGTCAAACCCATGATAACGGGCAAAACTGAACAAAAGTATCCAGAGCAAAAGCCCGCCCAAGGTGGTCACTGGCTGGTCTTTGTATGTGCTTTGGCAGTGGCTGTGGGTGGTGTGTATTTAGCCACAGGTGAGTGGCAGAGCAAGCCGCCACCAGCACCTGCAACGGCACCCGTTTGGTAGTACAGATATAGGGCACAGCAATAAAAAGGTCGCCAAATTGGCGACCTTTTTGCATAACCCAATGGGTTATGCGTTACAGCTTAGTCCATGCGGTATTTGTCGTGGCAGGCACCACAGCTGTCTCCGGTTGCAGCAAATGCTTTGGCAACCACCGCTTTTTCGCCGGTTGCAGCAGCTTCAGCAAGCTCATTAGCGGCTTTGTTGAACGCAATGGCAACTTCAGCAACGCCTTCAGGGTCAGTAAAGAACTCTGGCTTAACGCGTGTTTTGGTATCGCCAATGTTTTTTTCAGTACCTGGGCCAAAAAGAGCACTCATGCCTGAGTTGGCGGTTGCGGCAATGCTGTTTGCTGCGGCCTGTACTTGGGCAGGATCCCAAGCCACACTTTCATCAATGGCCATAGCTTTGATTTTTTCCATGTTCCAGCTCATAAAAGCGTAACCAGCTTTACGGAAGTAAATTTGGTCTTCAGGATCAATTTGTGCACTAGCACTTAGGCTAGCTGTTAAAAACAGTGCAGCTAAGCTGCCAACCATCAGTTTCTTCATAGGTTTCTCCTTTAATAGCAAGGCGTTTGCTATTTATGGCTAACTTTTTATTGCAGGCTTGAACAATGAGATACTCATTGTTGAACGGACATATTATTCAGCTAAGTACGGTTTGAGTGTCCAGTCTATCAATATATCCTGTGCTGCATTTTTTATGCAATGCTGCTTGTAAGAGCAATAAAGCACAACTTAATAGTAACGCAAATAATGATTAAAAAAACGATAGATAGTTGTGCAAGTTTAGCATGCTGTTAGAACTGCAAATGACACAGGTAGTAAATTAGACTTAACAGCACCATAGTTTTATGGCTGTTTAGCGAAGTATCAATACCTAGCAGAGCAACACCTAGCTAAGCTGATCCAGTGTGTTTTTGAGTATGCACTCTAGGGTTAAGAGCCTGAAGTGTGTTAGTTTGACAGTTGAGCCAATGCTAGACAATTGACTCTGTTACAAATAGCTATACAAATGTGCAAAAAAAGATTTTTTATCACTTGAGTCCTGATGCAGACCTTGCCAGACTGCGCATCGCGCGGCGGTGACGCGCATTTTAAAACTAAAGTACACTAACAATTAAAGGAGCTGTGCGAGTGAAAAAAAGCAAGCAAATGATGTTGACCGCCGCTGTAGGCATGGCTGTTATTGCCTCAGTCCAGGCTGAAGATGGGCGAGTCTTAAATGTGTATCACTGGTCTGACTATGTGGCCCCAAATACCATCAGCGATTTTGAAAAACAAAGTGGCATTAAAGTGGTGTTTGATGTCTATGACAGCAATGAAGTGCTTGAGGCTAAACTACTCTCAGGTGGTTCAGGCTACGATATCGTTGTGCCATCCAACCCGTTTTTAGCTAAACAAATTAAAGCCGGCGTTTACCAAAAACTGGATAAGGCACAGTTGCCACAATGGGATAACCTGAATAAAGACTTACTGAGCACCTTAGAAGTGAGTGATCCGGGAAATCAATACTCGGTGCCTTATATGTGGGGTTCAATTGGTCTTGGCTATAACCTTGATAAGGTCACAGCAATATTAGGCGATCAGCCTGTGGATTCTTGGGATATTATTTTCAAACCGGAAAATATCAGCAAGTTGCATGAGTGCGGTGTGGCTATTTTGGATTCGCCATCGGAGATTATTCCAACCGCCATGCACTATTTAGGCTTGCCGGCCAACAGTGAAAAACCAGAGGACATCAAACAAGCCGAAGAACTGCTGTTAAAAATTCGCCCCTATGTCACCTATTTTCACTCATCTAAGTACATTTCCGACTTAGCCGGTGGCAATATTTGTATGGCAGTGGGTTACTCTGGTGATATATATCAGAGCAAAGCGCGTGCTGAAGAGGGGCAAGGCAATGTGAAAATTGCTTATAAAATCCCTAAAGAGGGCGCAGGAACCTTTTTTGATATGGTGGCCATCCCGGCCGATGCGAAACATGTCACAGAAGCTCATGAGTTTATTAATTACTTATTACAGCCACAGGTGATGGCGGATTTAACCAACTATCTGCAATTCCCTAATGGTAATGAGCAGGCAACCCCGTTGGTTGATGAGTCGATCCGTAATGACCCAGGCATTTATCCACCTGCGGAAATAATGAGCAAGCTCTATACATTCCCTGATTTGGCAGCAAAAACTCAGCGTTTAATTACGCGCAGTTGGACGAAAATTAAGTCAGGTAAGTAATCTAAATGCTCAGTCAACTGGTGGGCCTTAGATTGTGCTAAGCAGTTGAGTAAACAACTAAATACACTCTGGGCTGCGTGAGTGGCCCAGTCATAATGTGGAGGATGGATTATTGTCTAAATTGATATCCGGTGCTGTGTTGGCGTTGACGGCCAATATGCTAATCAGCAGCGCAGCATTTGCAGAGCAAAAAGTCCATGTGTATAACTGGTCTGATTACATCAGTAAGTCAGCGCTGGAGGAGTTTACTGCGCAGACAAAAATTGATGTGGTGTATGATGTTTTTGATTCCAATGAGGCCTTAGAAGGTAAGCTATTAGCCGGCCGCAGCGGTTATGATGTGGTGGTGCCGTCGGATCACTTTTTGGCACGACAAATCCAAGCCGGTGCCTTTGGCAAGTTGGATAAAAGTTTATTGCCCAATTGGGATAATTTAGATCCGCAATTGATGCAGCACGTCTCGGCCAATGACCCAGACAATCAATATGCTGTGCCTTATTTATGGGGTACCAATGGCATTGGCTACAACGTTGATAAAGTTAAAGAAGTGTTAGGCGTTGATAGCATCGATTCTTGGGCGGTGCTGTTTGAACCTGAAAACATGCAAAAGCTCAGCAGTTGTGGTGTTGCTTTTTTAGACTCTGCTGATGAAATGATTCCAGCCATGCTTAACTACTTAGGCTTAAATCCCAACAGCCATAAGTCAGCAGATTACAAAGCAGCTGAAAAAAAGCTGGCAGAAATTCGCCCTTATGTGACCTATTTTCATTCTTCAAAATATGTTGGCGACTTAGCTAACGGTAATATTTGTGTTGCTGCCGGCTTCTCTGGTGATGTATTGCAAGCCGCGGACCGTGCTGATGAAGCAGGGCAAGGTGTGCACGTGGCCTACAGTATTCCTAAAGAAGGGGGTAACTTGTGGTTCGATATGTTGGCGATTCCAGTGGATGCCAAAAATGTCGAAGAGGCCCATGCTTTTATTAATTACCTGCTTGAACCTGCAGTGATTGCGCAGGTCAGTGATTATGTCGGTTATGCTAACCCCAATCGCTACGCTGATGAATTGATGGACCAAGAGGTGCGCAATAATCCGGCGGTCTACCCAGAACAAGCGGTTTTGGATAAGTTATTTGTGTCTGAACCTTTACCCAGTAATGTGCAGCGCATTAAAACACGCAGCTGGACACGCTTTAAATCTGGAAAATAATCATCGCTTAACTCTTGAAGCTCAGCCGCGAGGTTGGGCTTTCTGCATTTGGAGAACTCCATGGCAATAGCCTCAGGCGCGTACAAGAAAGCCCTCGCTAACTTGCAAAAGCCCAAAGATGTACTGGTTAAAATCGAGCGCGTCACCAAATACTTTGACGACACTCTAGCAGTGGATGAAGTTTCGCTGGAAATTAATAAAGGTGAAATTTTTGCGTTGCTGGGGGGCTCAGGTTCGGGTAAGTCGACTTTACTGCGCATGTTAGCTGGTTTTGAAACACCCACCGAAGGCCGCATTATTTTGGATGGCGTGGATATCACTGAAATGCCGCCGTATGAGCGTCCAATTAATATGATGTTCCAGTCCTATGCATTATTTCCGCATATGAGTGTTGAGCAAAATATTGCTTTTGGCTTAAAGCAAGATCGCCTGAGTAAAGTGGAAATCGATGAGCGCGTCACAGAAATGCTGAAACTGGTGCATATGACCCAGTATGCCAAACGTAAGCCGCATCAGCTTTCCGGCGGCCAGCGCCAGCGTGTGGCGTTAGCGCGCTCATTGGCCAAGCGGCCTAAGCTGTTACTGCTGGATGAACCAATGGGGGCGCTGGATAAAAAGCTGCGCTCACAAATGCAACTTGAGTTGGTGGAAATCATTGAGCGGGTCGGGGTGACCTGCGTGATGGTGACCCACGACCAAGAAGAAGCCATGACTATGGCCGAGCGTATCGCCATAATGCATCAAGGCTGGATCGCCCAAGTGGGCAGTCCAATGGATATTTATGAAACACCGGCCAGCCGCTTAGTGTGCGAATTTATTGGTAATGTGAATTTGTTTGATGGTGAGATTTTTGCCGATGATTCAGATCATGCGGTGATTATCTGCCCACAACTGGAGCGGCCAATCTATATTGGGCACGGGATTACCAGTCTGGCAGAAAACAAAAGCGTGACCTTTGCCTTGCGCCCAGAAAAGCTATTGCTCAGTAGCAGTAAGCCGGAAGATTTAGAACATGAGGATTACAACTGGGCCAAAGGTATAGTGCATGACATTGCTTATCTCGGTGGGCACTCGGTGTATCACGTCGAACTGGCCTCAGGCAGCGTGGTTCAAGCTTTTATAGCTAACTCAGAGCGTAATGTGAAACGTCCAACATGGGATGATGAGGTCTATGTGCACTGGGTAGATGACAGTGGCGTGGTATTCCAATCATGACTCGACGCAATAAGTTACTGGGGATGCTGCCCAAAGGCCGCCACGCAGTGGTTGGCGTGCCGTTTGTTTGGATGCTGCTGTTTTTCTTATTGCCCTTTGCCATCATTATTAAAATCAGTTTTGCTGAAGCAGATATTGCTATTCCGCCCTATACCAGCTTGACTGAGTGGGCCGATCAGCAGCTGACCATACTGCTTAATTTTGGCAACTACGTACTGCTCAGTGAAGACCAGCTGTATTTATCCGCCTACTTAGGTTCATTAAAAATCGCCTTGGTCAGTACCGTGCTGTGTTTGTTAGTGGGTTATCCCATGGCCTATGCCATTGCCCGCGCCGATAAGCATATGCAGCCGGTGTGGTTGTTGCTGATTATGATGCCCACCTGGACCGCTTTATTGATCCGCGTGTATGCCTGGATGGGTATTTTAAGCAATAACGGTTTGCTCAATAATGCCTTGCTGTGGCTGGGGGTGATTAATGAGCCGCTGCAAATACTCAATACCAATATCGCGGTGTATATCGGTATTGTTTACGCGTATTTGCCCTTTATGGTGTTACCGCTGTATGCCAACTTAGTTAAGCATGATCTTTCATTGTTAGAAGCTGCTGCGGATTTAGGTGCAAAAGGCTCTGCTGCATTTTGGAAAATCACCGTGCCACTATCGAAAAGCGGCGTAATTGCTGGCTGTATGTTGGTGTTTATTCCAGTGGTGGGTGAGTTTGTTATTCCAGAGCTGCTCGGCGGCCCAGAAACATTGATGATTGGTAAGGTGCTGTGGCAAGAGTTCTTTAATAATCGTGATTGGCCGGTAGCTGCCTCCTTGGCGGTGATTATGCTGTTGATCTTAATTATTCCGATTGTGTTATTTAACCGTAACCAAAACCGAGAGCTGGAGGGTAAAGCATGAAGAATTTTAGATTCTCGCGCTTTATGCTGATTGCAGGGTTGCTGTTTATTTATCTGCCAATGCTGATTTTGGTGATTTACTCTTTTAACGCCTCACGCTTAGTGACCGTTTGGGGTGGCTGGTCAACCAAGTGGTATGCCGGTTTACTGGATAATACTCAGCTCATGAATGCGGTGTTGCGCTCACTGGAAATTGCCACCTATACGGCAATTGCTGCGACGGCATTGGGCACATTGGCTGCGTTGGTGTTGACGCGGATTGGTCGTTTTCGTGGGCGCACTTTGTTTGGCGGTATGGTGACTGCACCGCTGGTGATGCCCGAAGTCATTACTGGTTTGTCCTTGTTGCTGTTGTTTGTGGCAATGGCGCAGTTGATTGGCTGGCCCATGGAGCGTGGACTGGTGACCATTTGGATTGCTCATACCACTTTCTGTACCGCCTATGTGTCGGTGGTGGTGTCGTCGCGCTTGCGGGAAATTGACCGTTCCATGGAAGAGGCAGCGATGGATTTGGGCGCTAAACCCTGGAAAGTGTTCTTCCAGATCACCGTACCGATGATTGCTCCTTCTTTGGCGGCTGGGGCGATGATGTCCTTTGCACTGTCCTTAGACGACTTGGTCTTGGCCAGCTTTGTCTCAGGGCCGGGTTCGACCACTTTGCCTATGGAAATTTTCTCTGCGGTACGGATGGGGGTTAAACCAGAAATCAATGCAATTGCCAGTCTGATTTTATTGTTTATTTCCCTGGTGACCTTCTTGTTGTGGTTTTTTACCCGACGTGCGGAGAAAAACCGTAAGAAAGCCATGCTGCAGATTAAAGAGCAGGAGCGTGCCGCTCAGGCATAAACTTGTTAGATTCAAAAACGCCGCAGCCTAGTTAAATAGGCTGCGGCGTTGTTGTTTAGAGCGCTGACGCTTTAGTGAGCGCGTAGCTTATTCGCCGGGGCTGGCCTGTGCACCAGCAGTATTCTCCAGCAAGCTGCTGGTGGCCGTTTGGATATAGGCATTGAGTTGCTGTAAGAGTTGCGCATCATCTGCGTGCTCTGTCGCTGGCGCGCTTTGTGGGTTGGTGCCGAGCTGGTAGGTCCAGACCCGCGCGTCCAAGTCTTTGGGCTTAATCACAATACGGTCATCTTTAATCAGCGCCACAGTTTGGTCGCTACCTGAGGGTTTGATAATGGCAAAACCTGGGTCATCTTGTGGCAAGGTGAGTAAATCACGGCCCCAGCACTGGTGCTGTACCTGATCACCTAAACGACCCATGATGGTCGGCACCATATCCACTTGTGAGCCAACGGTAGCGTTTTCTGTGCCCCATTTTTCTTGAATACCCGGCGCAATCAATAACATCGGCACGTGGAAACGATACAGATCCATTTCCGTCATTTGCTCGGGCGCACCAAAGCCATGATCGCCCAGCACCACAAACAAGGTATCGTTATACCAAGGCTGTTGTTTGGCTTTCTTAAAGAACTCCCCCAGTGCCCAGTCGGAATAGCGCATGGCAGTCAGGTGTAAATCTAAACTGCCGTGTCCGGTTATTGTTTCAGTGGGCAGTACGTCGGGTAGTGCGTACGGCGTGTGATTCGACAGGCTTTGCAGTAAGGCATAAAAGGGTTTGTCGTCTTTGAGCTTATTGAGTTCGATAATACTGCGATCAAACATATCTTGGTCGGACACACCCCAAGTTGGATCCGACACTACAGGGTTTACATAATCGTTACGGCCAATAAAGTTGGTCATACCTTGATTACTAAAGAAGCCCTGTTGATTGTCCCAAGCAAAGTCGCCGTTATACACATAAGCATCTTGGAAGTTACGTGCACTTAATAGCTGTGGTAAGCCAGAGAATTGATTGCCGCCCTCAGGGCTTTGCATTAAGTATTCAAAGGCAGGCAGATTAGGGAAACACGCCATGCTGGCAAACATGCCTTGGTGCGTATGGGTGCCATTGGCAAAGAAACGGGTAAACAACAAGCCTTCTTTACTTAACTTATCAAACTCAGGCGTGATCTGATCTTGACTGCCGAGCGCGCCGGTATAACGCCCAGCAAAACTTTCCATCAGAATCACTACGACATTGCGCACATTCAGTTGCGTATCCGCCACTGGCGAATAAATGCGGCGAATGGCAGGCAGCGTTATCGGCATCGATCAGCTCATCGTGCGTAGTCAGGACTAAATCACGGGTGATATCTTGCGCTTGCTCAGCCGGTAGTGTGGCTTTCCAAATATTATCGCGGTGCGCAGAAAAGGTGGTTTTCGCCGCGTTATATAAGCTCAATACGGGGTTTAATCCCAAGTGATTGGCAAACATCGAATGCGTGGTATAAGCATCGCCCCAGCGCAGCGGTGGGCCTTGACGCAAAGTGCCACGTGCGGCAATTACACAAATGACTAGGCAGATTGAGAAAGCAACGCCTTGGGTTAAATAGCTATAGCTTGAACCAGTCGAGTGGTAGGAACGGGTTGCTCGTTCAGCCCAAGAGAACATGAAAAACATCACCAGGGTGCAAACGAGCCAAGTGCTGAGTAAGGTCAGCACCGGAAAGCCATGCCACAGCATGCTCAGTACCGTGGCTGGGTCTTCATTGAGGTATTGGAAAACTAAACTGTTCAGGCGCTGATGAAACTCGCGATAAAAATCCAGCTCAATAATACCTAGCAAAATACTGAATGCAGCACTAAACGTCAGCCAGGCCACCAGTAAACGGCGTTGATTCATTAACCAAGGTATTAAAATTCCCAGCAGTAATGGCACGCTGATATAGACAATTAAGCGCAGATCAAAGCGTATGCCATTGCTAAAGGCTTCAAGCAGATCTGCCGTGCTGCTGCTGCCGATCAGTTCATGATTGTAAGCTAAGAGTAGTGCCCGCAACGCGGTCAATAAAATCAGCCACAGCACAATGCTGGCGGCAGTGAAGAGTAAGTGTGATTTTAGACTAATACGTGTTTTCGGCACGCGGGAAGAACGAGCAAGCATAAGTAACGCCTATAAAGCATGGGAAGAAAAGAGTGATCTATCTGCGCGGTGAACTGCTGCAAAAGTTAAGTAAGCTTAGTGCGTAATTTTGGGTTTAGGTTGCAGTAGTGTTGCAAAAAAATCTGCCAATGCTCTTCTGGCATAGCACCGCGGTGACGGCCAAATTGGCCAGCGGCGACGGGCTTTTTCTAAATCAATAAAAGCGGCTTGTGGTGCGTGCGCAGGGTCAGTCTTGACGAAAATATGCTTGGAGTAGCAGCAGCCATGCTGCCAGCCACCTAAGTGCATTTTATAAAAGTTATTTGCCACTTGCTCTAACACTGATGAAATAAGCGCGTTATCTAAAGGTTGCGACTCTTGTTGTCTATACCATTCGTCTAGGTCGATAAAACCTGTCAGTGCTTCGGTTATCACTAGAGCATACCAATCTTTGTCTTTTTTTATTGCACCATAAAAGACGAGTTTTGGTGCTTTAGCCCCTAAGCGTTCTAGACCCTGTATAGCATTTTTTTCACGTAATGCGGTGGGGTGACCAAAAGGGTAGCGCAAGGAAAAAAACATATGGTTTATTTGGCGTTTGCTGTAAAGCAAAGGTTGCCCAGGTGTTTCAGGTATAAGCAGTTGCACACCACTTTCGCCGCCACGGCGCTGGTTGGGTTCTTCAACCCATTCGCCGGTACGTGCCCACCAATCATTAAAATCCTTATCGTGAAATTGTCCTGCTGTGCTCATGCCATACCTCTTATAACTTAATTATTTGCTTTACGTAGAACATAGACGCGCCACATTGCATAGCCGGGTATAAAGTCGAGATGTTTTTGAATAGTAAATCCAGACTGAATAAACTCTTGCTCAATTGTTTCTTGGCTAATCACAAAGCGGTTGGTGCTTTTATAGCATGGATCTCGCTGTAAACGCTTTTTCTCTGATATTTTACGGCGCCATGCTTTGTAATTACCATCCACCCAGAGTGAAATAATCACGCTGTCACGTGTGGTGCGATGGAATTCTTTGAGTAATGCTAAGCGATGTTCAGGTTGCTCGATATGGTGCAATAAACGCATGCAGAAAATGCTGTCGACTGAATTGTCTGGCAAATCGATGGCAAATGCTGAAGTTTGAAACGTTTTCACACGCTCGGTAATATGTTTTGGTTGTGCCAGTAATGCGGTGTTTAGCATATCAGCAGAGTTATCTGCCGCTAAAATAACCCGATTGGGTTGCTCAGCCAATGTTGACCAAAATCGTCCTGCGCCACAAGGTAGGTCTAACACTAAGTTTGGTTCGCCAGCTAAGGCTAAAGCATGGCGCGCCAGCTGTTGATCGCGATAATGCGATAATTTACGGGCAAAGCCATCTTGGTGTTTTTCCAAATAGTGCTGAGCATGGGCTTTATCATATTTTTCTGAAAAAGCTAATTTAATTGGGGCTTTAGGCATGGCGGTCGTCCTGTAATTATAAGGAATACTGCATAGCTTAGAGAAGGAGGCATCAAGCAAATGTTAAACCAATGTGAAAATTGTGTGAGTTGTCACTGTTTTTCGGCTGCTAAGTTTTTAGTATTTAAAAATACGCTAAAGCAACTGCCGTGCGGTGTGCGTGTGCTCACTTGAATGGACCAGCCTTGATGGGTACAAATACGTCGCACCAAAGATAAACCGAGGCCTAAACCTTCTCCACGAGCGTTTTCACCTCGAGTAAAAGGCTCAAACATACTCTCTTGGAAACCTTCGGAGATGCCAATGCCTGTGTCTTCTACAGTGAAGGAGTCGGCATAGAGGGTTAATTTAACTTCGCCTTGTTCAGTGTAGTGCAAGGCATTGCGTAGCAGATTTGAAAGCACGGTACGCAGAAAGGTGGCATTGTACAACGTCTCTTTTGGCGTCTCGGCCAGAACGCACTGAAACTCAATCTGCTTGTCAGTAAACATAGGTTGCCACTGTTCGACTTGAGCGTCAGTGATGCTTTGTAGTGTGGCTTGCCCGCCTAAAAAAGCTTCTTCAGGCTTGCTGCGCGCAAGAATTAAAAAGGTTTGTACCAAATCATGCATCTCTTCGCTGGCGCGCTGAATGCGCTGCAGGTGCGTGGATTCTTTTTCTGCCAGGTTGGCTTCAGCCAGCAGTTCGCATGAAGTGGCGATGATCATTAACGGTGTGCGTAATTCGTGGCTGACGTCGCTAGTAAAGAGTTTTTCCCGCTCTAAACTGTTGCGTAATTTACTTAAAGTGCTATCAAAAGCCGCGGCTAAGTGACCAATTTCATCATTGGCATATTCGGGAGCTAATGGTGGCGCCAGTGGTAACAGCTGGTCGCGGTGCTTAACTTGTTGCGCAAGGCGACTCACCGGCAGCATGATTTTGCGCGCCATTAAACGACCTAAACCCCAAGCACCGGCAATACTTAATAAAAAACCAGCCAGTACCACAGCAAATAAAGCTTGTTCGCGCTGTTCAAACTCGTACTGATCCTGCACTAGAATATAGCGCACGCCGTTGATTTCTTGCATATAAACATAGAATGCTTCATCGCCATCGACAATTTCAGTAAAGCCTGGTTCTTGACGATCAAATTGCGCAGGAATAGCAAATTCGTCTAGATTACTGGCATAAAATTGAGTTTTTGGATCTAAACGCGGTGCGCGACCATTGCGTAAGTCTTCATGAACCACAACATGCAGTTGGCGATCGAGCTCTTGTGAGACCAGGTGCTCCTCAATGAAATGCACGATAGCGACAATGCCTAAGGAAAAAGTACCACTGACCAGCAAGGTCATTAAGGTAAAGGCAATAATAATCCGCCGTTTTAAAGGCTGCTTAGTGCTCATGACTGAGATCCGTTAAGCGAAAACCAACCCCGTGCATGGTATGCAGAAGATGGGTTGCGAAGGGTTTATCAATGGTCTGGCGTAACTGATGGATATGGCTACGCAAGCTATCACTATCTGGCACATTATCGCCCCACAGCGCTTCTTCAAGGGTTTCACGGCGCACTACAGCAGGGCTGCGCTGCATTAAAATAGCCAGCAATTTTAATCCGATCGGATTGAGTTTAAGCAACTGGCCGGCGCGGCTGACTTCCAGTGTTTCAAGGTCGTAGTGCAAGTCTGCTACTTCCAGTACGCGCTTATTCGCCCCTGAACTGCGGCGTAACACCGCTTCAATCCGCGCCACCAACTCTGATAAAGCAAAGGGCTTAAGCAGATAGTCATCCGCGCCAGCCTGCAGCCCTTTCAGGCGATCATCCAGCGCATCACGCGCAGTTAGCATAATAATTGGCGTATTGACGCCTGCTTCTTGGCGCAGTTTTTGACAGACCTGATAGCCGTCCATGCCAGGCAGCATAATATCCAAAACAATCAAGTCGTAAGGCTGGGTGAGAGCTAGATGCATACCGCTAAGACCATCTTGCGCGCAGTCAACGGTAAAACCTTTGAGCTCTAGATAGTCCAAAATATTGGCAAGAATATCTCGATTGTCTTCAATCACTAAAATGCGCATACACACTCGCTTTAAAATGGCGTATTTAACGGTTTTTTCACATTAGGTTAACAGTTGTCTCACAACCGCTTTAGCACACTAGACTCTTATCGTTCTGACTGAGAGCTGCCTTATGTTACCGCTTAAATCTTCTCGCTGGCGCTATTTGCTGCTGATTATCATGGCATGGCTGGCAGTGTTTACCGCCACTCGCGTGATTTTATTGTGCGCTAGTTTTTCTGCTGCCAGCATCAGTATGGGGCAAATATTTTTATTATTCGTCCAAGGTTTGATTTATGACTTAGGGTTTTTGAGCTTTGCTAGTCTGCCTTTAGCTGTATATCTGACAGTGTGCCCGCAGTGGTTATGGTCGAAACGTTGGCATCAGTTTGTGTTGCAGATGATGTTTGCCATCAGCCTGTTTGTCATGCTCTTTACTGCTGTCTCCGAGTGGTTATTCTGGGATGAGTTTGCTGTGCGTTTCAACTTTATTGCCGTCGATTATTTGGTCTACTCCAAAGAGGTGATCGACAATATTCTTGAATCCTATCCGGTCTATCCTTTACTGGCAGGCTTAGCGTTGCTGGCTATAGTGCTCACTGTACTACTGAATAAACCGCTACAAAATGCTTTGCGCGCACCTGCTGGCAGCGTGCGCTCTCGCTTGTCTGGGCTGGTCGTGTTGGCCACTGTTGCGGGTCTTGCTGGACTGCTGCTGAGTCAGGATTTCCCGCGCGACGCTGCCGGTAATAGCTATCAACGAGAATTGGCGGCGAATGGCCCTTATCAGTTTTTTGCCGCTTTTCGTAATAATGAACTGGATTACCCGAGCTTTTTCGCCACCTTAGGCGATCAGCAGGTCGGTGCTTTATTACGTGCTGAAGTCGCAGAAAGTCATGGGCACTTTGTCAGTGAAAATCCCTTGGATATTCGTCGTGAAATCATTTATGAAGGCGCACCGCGTCACTTGAACGTGGTGTTAGTGACTATTGAAAGCTTGTCGGCGAAGTATTTGGGCAGCTTTGGCGATCAGCGGGGGTTGACGCCCAATTTAGATCAACTACGCAAAGAAAGTCTGGCCTTTACCAATTTATATGCCACCGGCACCCGCACCGATCGCGGCTTAGAAGCCATTACTTTATCGGTACCACCGACTCCAGGCCGCTCTTTGGTTAAACGTATTGGCCGTGAAAGTGGTTTTGCCAGCTTAGGTCAACAGCTGAATGCGCAAGGTTATGACAGTGTGTTTGTCTACGGTGGTCGCGGCTATTTTGACAATATGAATGCGTTTTTTTCCGGCAATGGCTATCGCATTGTTGATCAAAGCAGTGTGCCTGATAAAGAGATGAATTTTACCAATGCCTGGGGTATGGCTGATGAGGATTTATACGCGCAAACCATAAAA
>CAJDVK010000041.1_pt1 | contig 15849 bp, 12 predicted proteins | sample 7391401 | NCBI WGS metagenome assembly CAJDVK01 (sample SAMEA7055696, study PRJEB34461) | soil metagenome | biome: terrestrial ecosystem; feature: Peninsula; material: soil | place: Antarctica | collected 2016
ACAAACAGGGTGAATAAGGTGCCGATCAGCAAACCCGAAACCACTACAATGCCAATCGAATAACGACTTGCGGCACCAGCACCGCCAGCAAATAACAGTGGAATCAGCCCTGCCACCATGGCTGCAGCGGTCATTAACACGGGGCGCATGCGGATGATTGCCGCTTTATGCATCGCCTCCAGCGGTGCCAACTCCTCATTTCTCTGAATATCATTGGCAAAAGACACCATCAAAATGCCATGTTTGGAAATCAGACCAATCAAGGTCACTAAACCAATTTGGGTGTAGATATTCAAAGTGGCATAACCCAGCCACAGGGGCAGTAGCGCACCGCAGATGGCCAATGGCACAGTCAGCAAAATAACCAACGGATAGTGTGGCTTGGTCTTGTTTGATGACTGTAAAAGCATCTATAACACTGACCTGCAACACTCAGCAGCAAACTAAAGAAGATTTATCTGCATAAGACTTAGTTATCAGCGCTGTAACCGGCCAAGATATCAGCTTAATTAAAATCTCTTGCGCGGTAAGCAAAACACAGCGATTTCAGACCCAGCTCACTACCGCGCACAAAAAAAGGGCAAGGCGATAACTCATCAGGAGTATCGCCTTGCCCTTATCTAAACAATGCAGCCAGTGTTTTGCCCCGCGCTCCAGTGGCTCCAGTGACTCCAGTCTCTTGTCGCCCAACAGCAGCGCAGCTAACACTCAGGCAAATAACAGCACACTGTTTATATTAAGCAGAATCCATGCTGCACACAATGGAGCCATAAAACCGCTTTATAGCGCGCTGCTTAAAATATCCGCGGCCGGAATTGCCTGGTAAAAATCACGGGGCGCATCCAACACCGGCTGAATCACACCACTGCGAATCACAAAGTCACCAAAGCATTCCTCAGGCTGACCCTCTTGCGCCCAGCGTCCAATTAAGTCATCCAAAATATGTAAAATTTCTTCAGTGGTAATATTCTCTTGGTACAACCGTGGAATGCGCGTACCAATTTTATTACCGCCAAAGTGCAGGTTATAGCGACCCACGGCTTTACCCACTAGAGCCACCTCAGCCAACATTGCTCGCCCACAACCATTGGGGCAACCGGTGATGCGTAAGACAATGGATTCAGAGCTGAGCCCATGCTTGGCTAAAATGCTATCAACCTCATCAATAAAGCTGGGTAGCAAGCGCTCAGCTTCCGCCATGGCTAATGGGCAGGTGGGAAAAGACACACAAGCCATGGAGCTCTGTCGTTGCGCGGTCAGCCCATCATTGATTAAAGCGTGTTCGCGAGCCAGGGTTTCAATCTGTGCTTTATGCGCCTCGGGGACATTGGCCACAATGATATTTTGATTGGCGGTCAGGCGAAAATCACCTTGGTGAATTTTTGCAATAGCAGCGATCCCAGTTTTTAACGGTCGGCCTGGATAGTCTAAGATGCGCCCGTTCTCTATAAACAAGGTTAAATGCCACAAGCCGTCGCCACCTTGTACCCAGCCAATGCTGTCGCCACGACTGGTAAACTCATACCAACGGGTCGGCTCAAACGACACGCCCATGCGCTGCTCAACTTCGGCTTTAAAGACCTCTAAACCTACTCGCTCTAAGGTATAGCGGGTCTTAGACGCTTTGCGATCACTTCGATTACCCCAATCACGCTGCGTGGTGACCACAGCAGCAGCCACATCGAGGGTTTTCGCTAAAGGTACAAAACCTAACTCTTGCGCGGTATTCGGATAGGTCGCGGTATTACCATGCTCCATGGACAGACCGCCGCCAACCAACACATTAAACCCCACCAACTGCCCTTGCTCAGCAATGGCGACAAAGTTTAAGTCATTGGCATGTAAGTCCACATCATTTTGCGGTGGAATAACCACGGTTGTTTTAAATTTACGCGGCAAATAGGTATCGCCCAAAATGGGCTCTACTGCATCTTCGCTGCTGTGTAATTTTTCCCCATCCAACCAAATCTCGGCATAGGCACGGGTTTTCGGCAACAAATGCTCAGAGATTTTTTTCGCCCATTCATAAGCTTGTTGATGCAACTCAGATTCAACTGGGTTTGATGTGCACAACACATTGCGGTTGACATCACCGGCGGTGGCAATGGAATCTAATCCTAAGTGATGCAACCATTGGTGCATGGGTTTGATATCGTCTTTTAACACGCCATGGAACTGAAACGTCTGGCGGTTGGTTAAACGAATACTGCCGTATAAAGTGTGCTCAGTGGCAAACTGATCAATACCCAACCATTGCTGAGGATTGATAATGCCACCGGGTAAGCGGCAGCGCAGCATGACATTTTTCAGCGGTTCCAGCTTTTGCGCCAAACGCTCGGCACGCACATCACGGTCATCTTGTTCATACATGCCGTGGAAGCGAATCAACTGAAAATTATCACCATTAAAACCACCGGTTAAACCGTCCTGCAAATCGCTGGCAATAGTCCCACGCAAGTGCTGACTCTGCTGTTTCAGGCGCTCATTATCCGATAGTGGGGCGTCCACTACGGGTTGCGTACCTGCTTCGCGGTTCGATTGTGACTGGCTCATATCTGTCTCTCCTTAATATACATCGCGTTGGTAACGACGCTCATCACGTAGTTCATCTAAATAAGTTTCAGCGTCTTCAGGATTCAGAGAGCCAAACTGGTGAATCACTTGTAACAGGGCCGCCTCAACGGCTTTGGCCATATTATTGGCATCGCCACAGACATAAATATGGGCACCTTGCTGCAACCACTGCCATACCTCTTGGCCATTTTCGATAATTTTATCTTGCACATAGGTTTTGCGCTTGGGGTTTTGCCGCGACCAAGCGAAGCTGGTTTTGCTCAGCAAACCAAGCTGGTGCCAACGTTGCCATTCACTCTGATAAAGAAAGTCATCGGTGAATTTATGGTTACCAAAGATCAGCCATGCACCGCCTGCGGCCTGATCGCTTTCTCGTTGCTGCAGAAATGCTCGGTAAGGGGCGATACCGGTGCCGGCGCCAATCATAATAATTGGCGTTTGCGTATTCTCAGGCAATCTAAAGTGCGTATTGGCTTCAACAAACACCTGCACCTGATCATCTTCCTCAAGTTGCTGGCCTAAATACGCCGAAGCCACACCACTGTAGTCTTGGCCTTGGTGCTGATATTGCACCCGCCCTAAAGTAAGGTGCACCTCTTCCCCCACCTCATCTTGGGCAGAAGCAATGGAATACATTCTTGGCGTCAGTGGCCGCAAAAAACCCAGCACAGCCTGAGCGTCAATGTTCGCCGCATAATTCTGCAGCATGGCCACCAGCGGAGTCTGGCTGGCAAACTCTTGCAGCGCAGCGGAGTCAGCAATTAAGGCTTGCAGCTCAGGGTTCCCCGTCAACTCAGCCCACTTCCTCACTAACACTGGGTTATTTTGGGTTAATTCAAAGTGCTCACTTAAGGCCTGTTCTAAGCTGCAGGCTTGACCGTTGCTTAACTGCACCGTCGCTTGCCCATCAAGCTGTAATGCGGTTAATACCGCAGCGATTAAAGCCGGATCGTTTTTTACATAGACCCCTAAAACATCCCCAGCCTGGTATTCAATCCCTGAGTCCGCCAAGTCAATTTCAATGTGCTCAGTGACTTTACTGGCATCCCGCGAGGTGATTTGTTGCCGCGCAATAACACTGGCAGTGTAAGGACGCTCCTTGCTATAGGCCGCTACAGCACTTTGTTCAGCAGCGCTGGCCTTCTCAACAGGCGTTGCAACCCCATTAAGCGAATCCTTGAGGGTGTCCTTTAATAACAGCGTCAGTTCACTTTGCCACTGACTGGCTGGCCCTTGGTAATCCAAGTCACAGTCAACTCGTGGCTGCAGGCGTTTGGCACCCAGTTCAGCAAAACGCTGATCAAACTTTTTAGCGGATTCGCAGAAAAAAGGATACGAGCTATCGCCTAAACCCAGCACAGCAAAAGACACCTGACTCAGATCCGGTGCACGTTTACTAAAGAGGAATTTGGCAAAGGAAATGGCCTGCTCGGGATACTCACCTTCCCCCTGCGTGGAGCTGATCAACAGCACAATATCTTCTTGGCCAATATCTCTATTTTTATAGTCGCCAACACTTTGCAGCTGAACTTGATCGTGCACTGTTTGTAATTGCTGCTGCAGCTGCTCGGCGACGCCTTTAGCATTGCCGGTTTGCGATGCATAAAGCACTAATACCCGCCTCGGCGTTGCGGCACTGGGTTCAGCCAATACCGCTGCCCCGTTTAGAGTGGCTAGCAGGTTTTCAGTTGGTAGCTGGCTTTCTTCTTGCTCGAGCCGTGCCCAGCAATAGCCAGACAGCCAAGCCAACTCCGCTTGTTTTAAATTGTTGACGCTGCTTAATAATTCACTTGAACCAATCATCTGTTAATCCCACCTAAATCTTCGATCATCCCCGCCGCTACGGTCCTATAGGTGATGTCATCAATTAAAATAAATGCACCCGTGGCTTTATTGTCTTGGTAGCGATTGGCCGCAATGGGCTGCTGCAATCGTAAACTGACCTTGGCAATATCATTCATCGCCAACTGCTCGGCTGCAGGTTTTTCTTGCAGATCCTGTAAGTCTAAAACGCTGTGAATACTGTTCACTTTGGCATACACGGTTTGCGTGCCCTGCTTGAGCCAGTATTTGCGCGCAGGACTCAGCGCTCGCTGATCAAACCAGCAAATAGAGGCATTGATCTGTTGGCTGTTATGCACAGGATGCTCTACCGCGACAATGCTGTTGCCCCGTGAAATATCGATATCGTCACTTAAAGTTAAGGTCAAAACCTGCCCCGCCCGCGCCGAGCTTTGCTGACCTTGGGTGCCATAAATAGCGGTGACGGTAGTGACTTGCTGGCTGGGCAAAATACGCACGCTTTGCCCTTGGTTTAAAGTGCCTTGCTCTAAGCGCCCTTGATAACCGCGAAAGTCATTACTCGAGCTGCCGTCTTGACGTGCCACTCGCTGCACAGGAAAGAAAGCCAGCTCCGCCGACTCATTGTTTTGCAGCGTTTGTTGACTGGGTAGACTGGACAACAGATCCAATAAACTTAAGCCGGTATACCAAGGCATGTTATCGCTGGGCGCGACAATATTGTCGCCATGCAAGGCGGAAATCGGCACAAAATACACATTGGGCAAATCAAGTTGCTCCGCCAATTGTTGATAGGCGGCAACAATGGTTTGGTAATGCTGTTGTTGATAATCCAGCAGGTCCAGCTTATTCACCGCCACCACAATATGTGGGCAGGCCAAACGCTTGAGCAGCACGCTATGGCGTAAGGTTTGCGACAACAGCTGCACTGGGCTTTGCCCTAAGTCCAAGCGCGACGCATCAATTAACACAATCGCCGCATCGGCGGTGGAAGCACCAGTGACCATATTGCGGGTGTACTGCTCGTGCCCTGGGGTGTCGGCCAAAATAAACTTACGCTTATCGGTACTGAAATAACGATACGCCACATCAATGGTAATGCCTTGCTCGCGCTCAGCGGCTAAGCCATCGGTGAGCAAGGCAAAGTCGGGCAGACCATTTGCGGTGCGCTTATGTTGGCTTTGGTACAGTTGATCAATTTGATCACTCAGTAGCGCTTGGCTGTCGTAAAGTAAGCGTCCAATTAACGTGGACTTACCGTCATCGACGCTACCGGCGGTAATTAAGCGCAACACGGTATCTGTGGCATTGGTCATGGGATGTCCTTTAGCAAAATCTGATGTCATTAGAAATAACCTGCGCGTTTACGCTCTTCCATCGCCGCTTCTGAAGCGCGGTCATCCATGCGAGTGGCGCTGCGCTCAGAAATCGTGGTTTGCGCGGTTTCTAAAATAATTTGGTTGGCGTTACTGGCCAGACTGGTCACTGGACAGGTGCAGCTGATATCACCCACGGTGCGAAAGCGTACTGAACGAATGTGACTGACTTCGCCCTCTTGCTTAGGAGTTAAATGGGTAACCGGCACTAAGAAACCATCGCGCTCGACCACTTCCCGCTCATGGCTGTAATAGATATGCGGCAGGGCTAAGTTTTCCCGTTCGATATACTGCCAAATATCCAGCTCGGTCCAATTGGAAATAGGGAACACCCGCATATTTTCATTGTTATGCAGACGGGTGTTGTACAGCGACCACAGCTCTGGGCGTTGGTTTTTCGGATCCCACTGACCAAACTCATCACGGAAGGAAAAAATACGCTCTTTGGCCCGGGCTTTTTCTTCATCGCGTCGCGCGCCGCCCATTAAGGCATCAAACTGATGCTGCTCAATGGCCTCTAATAAGGTCACCGCTTGAGCAGCATTGCGTGAGTCATGCTCATTGCGTAACACCACTGTGCCATTGCGAATCGAATCTTCGACCTGCGCCACGACTAAATGGGCTTGGGTGCGGGCCACTGTGGCATCGCGAAAGGCGATGACTTCTGGGTAATTGTGCCCCGTATCCACATGCAACAGGCTAAACGGCAGACGCAACGCGCGATCGGGAATTTGAAAGGCTTTGCAAGCTAAGGCCAATAACACCACAGAATCCTTACCGCCAGAAAACAACAGCGCTGGGTTTTTCGCCTCGGCAATAATCTCCCGAATGATGTAAATCGATTCGGCCTCTAGCCAATCCAAGTGATGGTTATAAATCGGACTCATAGCCTCTTCCTTTGATTAAATTTAATTAGAAAATAAAGTACTTAACCGCATTACCCGGTGTGCAGACCGCACTCTTTACTGTCTTGGCTCTCCCACCACCAACGGCCTGCGCGTATCTCCTCGCCCTGGCGAATTGCCTTAGTACAAGGCTCACAACCAATGCTGGGCATGCCGCGCTGATACAAGGGGTTAATGGGAATATGCTGTTGCTGGATATAGGCCCAAACGTCTTGCTGCGACCAATCGGCAAGGGGATTAAATTTAACCAGGTCATGCACTGAGTCGAACTCTTCTGCAGCTAACTCGCTGCGCGTAATAGATTGTTCGCGACGCTGGCCGGTCAGCCATGCTTGATAGTGCTGTAAAGCGCGCTGTAACGGCTCGCTTTTGCGTGCATGGCAGCAGGCTTTACGCGCAGCCAATGACTGGTAAATATCGGCAAACTCATAGTCCTGAGCAAAACTGCTTAACGCTGCATCCTGTGGTTTGAAAACGTTGATAGAAATGTTTGGATACTGCGCTTTAACGCTAGATAAATAGCTCACAGTTTCAGCGTGCAATTTGCCGGTATTCAAAACAAATACATCAATGGGCAGCTCCAGCTTGGCTATCACATCAGTTAACAGCATGTCTTCCACGGCCAAACTATTGGCTAGGGTGACGCGCTCAAAGCGCTCAGTAATGTGGCTTAACTGCTGCTGTAGAGTTTTAGTTTTAGCCAGCAACTGTGCTTGCTCTGCAAGGCTGCTAGTGGGGATTTGCCAAAGTGCTATTTGTGCTTGAGTGGTCATAGTCAGGACTGGAGTAATCAATTAAGTTCACTCAATCCTAATCATCCGCCAGCAGCCATGGAAACAATTTATTCAGCTGTTGATATACGCCAAACTGCTTATGCAGCAAGGGGTTAAGCACTACCGTCCGGATATAACTTAAAGTGCAATCCATACAATAATTGAGTATTTGGCCTGGCTGCGGTCTGCCATAAGATGGCTGCTTAATTAAATATAGACACAGGCCAACAATGGATTCCTTAGCAATTTTCGCCAATTTAAAAAACCGCCCTGTGCTCGTAGTCGGAGCCGGAGCAGTGGCGTACTTAAACATTCAACTGTTGCTGCAAGCCGGTGCCCAAGTGCAGGTGATCGCAGAAGAACTGCACGAGCAGGTGCAGGTCTTAGTCAATAGCCAGCAAGTGAGTTGGCTGAAAAAAATATTTGCCGCAGAGGATATCAATACCGCGGTGCTGACCATTGCCGCCAGCGACGATCCAGAACTCTGCCAGCAGGTGGCTCAGGCTGGGATTACTTATAATCGCTTAGTCAATGTGGCGGATCAGCCAGCGTTATGCTCTGTTAAAATTGCTGCGCAACAGTTCGCAGGAACGGAGTCTGTATTACAAAATACACTCAACGATTCTAAGCTTGCTTCGCAAACAGGTCATGTCACCCTGGTTGGCGCAGGACCCGGTGATGCTGGGTTATTAACCATTAAAGGTTTGCAAGCGCTGCAAGCAGCCGACGTGGTCTTATATGACGCTTTAGTCGGTGAAGAGGTATTAAACTTTATCCGTCACGATGCCCTACGTGTGTCGGTCGGCAAGCGCGCCAATAATCACAGCGTGGCCCAAGAGCAAACCAATCAATTACTGCTGGATTACGTCAAGCAAGGTTTACGTGTGGTACGCCTTAAAGGGGGTGACCCCTTTGTCTTTGGCCGTGGCGCGGAAGAGCTGGAAGTTCTGCAAGACGCCGGCGCGTCTTATTCGATTGTGCCGGGCATCACTGCCGCCTTAGGCGCCACCGCCTATGCCGGCATTCCCTTAACCCACCGTCATTACGCCCAAGCGGCCCTGCTGATTACCGGACACTGTCGCGCCGATGGCGATGAAATTGATTGGCCCAGCCTGGCCCGTGCACGGCAAACCCTAGTGGTATATATGGGCACTATCAAAGCCGCTGAAATCAGCAGCCAGTTGATCGCTCAAGGTAAAGCAGCGGAGACACCGGTGGCAATTATCAGCCAAGGCACACTGCCCAACCAACAGGTGCAGATCGGCACTTTAAGCACCTTAGCGGACATGGCGCAGCATGCCATACGTCCGGCGTTGATTGTTATTGGCGAGGTGGTCAAGCTGCATGATAAATTAAATTGGTTTGATCACTGATCAGCAGTGCTGTGATTGTAGTGACGTTATGGAAATCAAACCGTCTTCGATTAACTACCTGACACCTGAAAATGTTTAGAAAATAAAAAAATACGGTCAACAAAGAGCTACTAATAAACGGCCGCAACTTAACCAACTTTGGCGTTTTTAGAAAATATATCGATGTCTACTTAAGGCAAAATTCCGCCATTGATCATGAGGGACTCCTTATGGTCAGAACATTGCAGCCGACTGAGTATGGTTACCCAATAGAAATTTACGTCTATGCAAACGATACCCGCTGGGCTAACTACGAGTATATTCAAGCAGCAATATTTGATCATATTACTGCAGCCGCCAGCTATTTTGACTTAGAGCTGTGTGAACTCACAGGTTAAGCAGCAGGCGCTAAGCTGACCCACAGTAGCTACAAAGGGTGCCATCGCCGAGCCGTACTGAGTATGGCAGAGCGCTGCTAATGAACATATATAGGAACTGGTCTAGGCCTTTCTTAAGGGCAGCAACTGCAATCCGCTAAGCACTCACTCGACTTACCAACTTGTTGCTAAGCAACATATACTTGTTTATAAAATGACCGACAAAGTACATCAGAACTGGCGTTACACTTATGTGTTGAATTCAGGAGTGCACAATATGGATGTTCAATTAAGCAAAGGGCTTGCTAGTTTAAATTTAGCCCTAGATGCTTTAGGTGAGTGGGTTATAGTCGTTGACGCTTTCGGCAGAATTAAATTTATTAATCGACCCTACGCAGAGTTTCTTGGGGTTAAACCTGAAGATATTTACGATTGCTATGTGGTCGATGTTATAGAAAATACCCGTATGCATTTAGTTATTGCTAGCGGCCAAGAAGAGTTGTCTAAGCTGCAAGAAATCCAAGGTCGACACATTATTGCTAACCGCTACCCCATCCGTCTAGCCGGTAAAGTCATAGGCGCCATAGGTTTTGTGCTCTATCACGACACCCATGAATGGCGGCAAATAAATACACAAATAAAAGCTCTGGTTTCTGAGTTAGATTTTTATCGACGCGCTTTAGATAAAGAACAAAGCGGTGCGCGCTACCATCTAAGTGATTTAATCGGCCGCAGCCTGTTAATTAAAGCGGTGAATAATAAGATACAAAAAGTCGCTGGCGGTGACGCTTCAGTTCTTATTCGCGGTGAGTCTGGCACCGGTAAAGAGCTGTACGCCCATGCCCTACACCTATTATCTGAACGCTCCAAAGCCCCTTTTATTAAAATAAACTGTGCCGCCATTCCAGAAAACCTACTGGAATCAGAGCTGTTTGGCTATGCGGAAGGTGCATTTACCGGAGCTAAGCGCGGCGGTAAGCAAGGTAAGTTTCAATTAGCCGATCAGGGCACCCTTTTTCTCGATGAAATTGGTGATATGCCACTGGCCATGCAGGCTAAGCTATTACGCGTGTTGCAAGACCGTGAGATCGAAGCAGTGGGCTCAAACCGTCTAGTTAAGATCGATGTACGTTTAGTCACAGCGACACATCAACCACTGGAAAAGCTGATTGCGCAAGGCAAGTTTCGGGAAGATCTGTATTACCGGATTAATGTGGTTTCGGTAGAACTACCACCACTGAGAGATAGACGCGAAGATATTCCAGCCCTTGCCGAGCATTTTTTAACTAAGCTGGCTAACCGCACTGGACGCAGAGCCCCAAAGCTCACTGCCAGTGCTTTAACTCGGATGCTTGAATATGCTTGGCCAGGCAATGTACGTGAACTGGAAAATGCCATTGAGTCAGCGTTTTATCTGAGCCAAGGGCATAAAATCACTTTGCAGTCTTTGCCTAAAGCTTTAACTGCTGGGATTGAAGTGACAGAGTTGAAGACCGAGCAAGGCAGCTTAAAAGAGCGTTTAGCCTTAGCTGAAAAAGAGATTTTGCTTGAGGCTTTAGCCGCTTGTGATGGTAATCGGCAACAGGCAGCAAATATGTTGGGGATTGGAAAAACAACCATTTATGACAAATTGTCCCGCTATCAATTAAGCAGCGACGCATTGAGTGATTAAAACGTGATTGTTTAACGGATCGAGTTGCACAATTCCGAAAATACGGACGCAGTCCGCTAATCCGAACCTAATAAAATGACGTTTAGTTTAAATTAAGCCCATAAAGTCCTGAAAATAGGAATTTATGGGCTTTTTTGTTTTAAAAACAGCTGCTTATATAGTTTTTTGACTGCAACCATTTGATTTATAAGGGCTTACCGCCAATCGGCCTATATCTTGCAATAGTATAAGTGCCGCACCATAAGCGGCTCAGTATTTCCTAGAATAAACATAAAAAATTAGGAGTAGTACCCATGATTAAGAAGCCACTTGTTGCTGCTATTGCCGCGGTAACAACTGCCGCTGTTATGGCTTTCTCAACAGTCGCATTAGCGGATGGTCCAAAAAGTATTGATGTTGCGAGCACCTTTGCCACCAACAACTTCCTTGGTGCAGGGGCCCAGTATATGGGCAAGCAAATCAATATCGCCTCTGATGGGAAAATCAGCTTTCGTGTATATGAGCCAGGTGATCTAGTTCCTGCGTTTGAAGTATTTAATGCGGTGTCGACCGGTGCGGTTGATGCCGGTTGGGACTGGATGGGTTATTGGGCTGGCACCATACCTTTACTTAACTTGTATGGTGCGCTGCCGTTTGGTCCAACCCCTGAAGCCTTTGCCTCGTGGATGTGGGCAGGTGATGGCACCAAGTTTATTCAAGCGGCTTACGATGAGTACAACATCAAGGTGCTGCCGTGCTTTGTCTCGCCACAAGAAACCGGTGGTTTTTATAATAAAGAAATCAACTCAGTTAAAGATTTTGATGGGCTGCGTTTCCGTATTTCAGGTCTGGGTGCCCGTGTCCTGAATAAATTTGGTGCTTCCACTCAGTTGGTGCCGGGTGGCGAAATTTATCTGGCGCTAGAGCGTGGCCGGATTGATGGGGCAGAGTTCTCAGTGCCTCAAGTGGATGAAGTGATGGGCTTCCAAGACATTACTAAATATTATTACTTTCCCGGGTGGCACCAATCTGCAAGCTGGTTTTCCCTGCTGATTAATAAAGATGTGTGGAATAAATACAGTGAAAAGCAACAAGAGCAATTTCAAACCGCTTGCCAATCCACCTTAGCCTGGTCCATGACCGAATCACCCCCTGAGCAGATGCGTGCCATTGCGCGGATGGAAAAAAAGGAAGGCTTTGAAGTACGACGCTTTAATGATGAAACGCTAAAAGACTTAGAGAGCGCATGGGACGAAGTGGTCGCAGAAGAAATGGCTAGCAATCCACGCTTTAAAGAAGCCTATGAGTCCCTGATGGAGCACGCAAAGCTGATTGATGCTTGGTATGACTTGCAGGAGCTTAAGTAATGAAAAACGCCGCTCACTTAAAGGTGGCGGCGGCCCTTTACCACATTTCTCAGCCCTTAATCGGGACTGGGATCTGGGTGGGACGATTGACTAGCTGGCTTGTTCTGGCAGTCATAGCCGCTGTCATGCTCACCGTTATTATGAATGCGCTCGGAATGAATGAACTGTTCCGTTGGGACACTCCAGTATTTCTGTTTGATAAAGCGTTTACCATTAATTCATCAACTGAGTTGCAGTGGTACTTATATGGTTTTTTAGTGCTGTTTTCATCCACCTACGCTTTGCATACCAATTCTCATGTGCGTGTTGATGTCTTATATCAACATTTTTCTCCACGGATTAAACACCTGGTTGATGTGCTTGGGCATCTGTTCTTTTTAATCCCCTTCTGTTTAATGGTGGCTTACCTGTATTGGCCGCAAGTGCTGATGAGTTTTAACTCAGGGGAGCAGTCAAACTTTGGCGGCCTGACTGATCGTTTTGTGATTAAAGGCGCTTTATCTGTTGCACTGGTTTTTATGGCCTTCAATGCATTAGGTAGGGTTTTTTATAGCCTGTCGCTGATGCTCGACCCAACACGCGCAACTCAGGGGCCTTTTCATGTTAATTGAATATTTACTGCCTATCTTAATGGTGGTTTTCTTATTGCTGAGTATTTTTACCGGTTACCCAGTGGCTTTTGTTCTGGGTGGGCTGAGTATTATTTTTGCCCTGATCGGTGATATTCCCCTGCCTTATTTAGGCATGGTGGGTTCACGTATTTTTGGCGGGGTGGTTGAGAACTGGCTGTATATTGCGATCCCGCTTTTTGTATTTATGGGGTTAATGCTGGATAAGTCGGGCGTCGCCAGCCGTCTGTTGTTAACGCTGCAAAGGCTGTTTGGTCAAGTGCGTGGTGGCTTAGCCATTTCTGTGGCTTTGCTGGGTATTGTTATGGCTGCCAGTACAGGAATTGTCGGCGCCTCAGTGGTGATGCTGGGCATGCTGGCACTGCCGGTGATGTTTAAACAAAACTACAAAGAAGAAATGGCCTTAGGCATTGTCGCTGCCTCAGGTACCTTAGGTATTCTTATTCCGCCCTCTATTATGCTGGTGTTAATGGGCTCAATTATGCAGGTCTCAGTGGGTAACCTGTTTAAGGCGGCGCTGATCCCCGGCTTAATGCTAGGTGCTCTGTATATTGTGTATTTACTGTTTATGGGCTGGCTAAAACCTGAATGGATGCCTTTAGCCGACCCTGATGATTTAGATACAGATACCACCCCCTTGCCTTTAGCTTTATTAAGAGATCTGGTGGGTCCTGTATTTTTAATGGTCGCCGTGCTGGGCTCGATTATGATGGGGATTGCCACACCCACTGAAGCCGCAGCAATCGGCGCTGTGGGTGCAATTTTACTCGCTGTCTTGGCCCGCAAATTCGATTATATAACCCTGCGTGATGTGTGTTATGACACGGCAAAAAGCACAGCAATGATCATTTTTATCATTATCGCAGCCACTGCTTATAGCCTAGTGTTCAAAAGGCTGGGCGGTGATTATTTAATTATGGACTTGGTGTCTTCAATCGATTTAGGCCCCTACGGATTACTGTTATCCATTATGTTGCTGGTCTTTATTCTAGGGTTTTTCTTAGAGTGGATAGAAATCAGCTATGTGGTTTTGCCTTTATTGCTGCCAGTGATTACTTTGCTGGATTTCGGCATGAGCACTCAGGCAACTTTAGTGTGGTTTGCCACTTTAATGGCGATTAATCTGCAGACCAGCTTTTTAACCCCACCCTTTGGTTATGCACTCTTTTATTTAAAAGGTGTAACAGAAGGGGAAGTTAAAATAACCACCATTTACCGATCAATTATTCCCTATGTATTGCTACAAGTGACTGGACTCGTACTCTGTATAGTCTTCCCAGCCATCGTACTGTGGCTGCCCGGCCTTTTATAACAACAGCTATAAGAGGTAGCATTTATGCCTGGTAAACGTGTGCTTATCACTGGTGCGACCAAAGGAATAGGCTTTGAAATTGCTAGCGCTTTTTTAGAGGAAGGGGCCAAGGTGGCATTTTTAGACCTTGAGCAAACCGCCCTAGAGAGCGCTTTAGATCGACTGGGCGGAGCGGCGGCAGACCGTATCGGCGTGGTGTGTGATGTGACCAATGCAGCAGCGCTTAAAATTGCCGTGGATCAGGTGATTGCGCAATTTGGTGGCTTAGATGTGTTGGTCAATAATGCTGGGATACACTCTGTAGCTGCACTTGAAGAGCTCTCGGCAGCGAGTTTTCGCCAATTATTAGACAGCATGCTGGTTGCACCATTTTTAATCATGCAGCAGGTCTTCCCACTGATGAAGCGGCAAAAAGGTGGTCGGATTATTAATCTGGCTAGCATGCATGGGCTGCTCGGCTTTTCTGCCAAGGCCGGTTATAACTCAGCCCAGCACGGAGTGATAGGTTTAACCAAGGTAGCGGCACTGGAAGGCGCTGAATATGGCATTACCGTAAATGCTCTATGCCCTAGCTATGTGGATACAGAGCTGATGCGCGAACAGCTCAATGATTTGGCCCGCGCCCGTGGCGTGCCCCTCGAGCAGGTTTTAGAAGAGGTGATCTACCCTGTAGTGCCACAAAAACGCCTGCTAGAACCCCGCGAAGTGGCCGATTACTGCGTGTTTTTAGCCAGCGGTCGCGGCCGCGGCATTACCGGCCAAGCCATAGTGATTGATGGTGGTTATACTGCGCGGTGATGTAAGGTGGGGGTTGGCACTCAGATGATTTAAACTGGCGGTTGCGTACTGGCCATTTAGCACAGGCGGGAATGATATAAACTTTAACTGTTAAATAAAGAGCGTGTGAACTCCGAGCTGTAAGCATTATCGAGCCCACTCTAGTTGATATACACTTAAGAGCGACATACTTGTCGATACACTTATTTCTATTGCAAGGGATAACCTACGAGCTAACCTCTACCAGATTGTTACAATTAAAAAGGCCCGTACCCCGTCATAACTGCAAAAACAATTGCGATAACACCAACTACAATCCACATTAGCAATAGAGGTATGGCAAATTTTATCCACTGCGTCCATTTGACCCCGCCAATAGCAAGCACAGCCATTAATACACCAGAAGTGGGTGCTATAATATTTGTAAACCCGTCTCCTAATTTAAATGTAAGAACGCCTGTTTGTCTGGTCATGCCTAAAATATCTACAACAGGTACCATAATAGGCATAACGATTGAAGCTTGAGCATCTCCTGCGGTAACCAACAAGTTAAATAACATATTAAAAACAAACAGTAATAATGCTCCTCCTATTAATGAGGCTGCTTCTAAAGGCACAATAACAAGGTTAACAATAGTGTCGAGTATTAGCCCATTCTCCATAACAATCACAACACCCCTTGCTAAACCTGCAACTAATGCACCATATGCGATTGACTGTGCTCCTGCAATAAACGTATTAACAAATTGATTTGGAGTGATTTTTGCAATTATTGCAACTATGACACCCATCATTATAAAGATGCCTGCTAGCTCATCAACACCCCACTGTTTCATAAAAGCCCCGTAAACGAAAAATAAAAGCGATCCGATAAATGCTAAAATCACTAAGATTTGTGTAGTAGTAAGATTGTCTTTTATCTCAATTTCAGGTTCTTCTGTAGTTCTTAATTCACC
>CAJDVK010000073.1_pt1 | contig 14977 bp, 14 predicted proteins | sample 7391401 | NCBI WGS metagenome assembly CAJDVK01 (sample SAMEA7055696, study PRJEB34461) | soil metagenome | biome: terrestrial ecosystem; feature: Peninsula; material: soil | place: Antarctica | collected 2016
CAATACAAAAAAATAAAAAACCTCAGATTGAAGGTCCTGGAGAAAAACTCAAGAGGAGCTTCGAAACCAAGAAATGTTGGTATTGATGTTGCGGTAGGTGACTACATCCTATTCATTGATAGTGATGATAGCATCACGAAAAATGCGTTAGATTTAGCGCTAAAGCAAGCCATCGCTGGAGACTTAGATATGGTGGCTATCCCCATCTTTTTTGATGATAGTCGCAATGCGTATACGAGCCTATTTAAAGATTATCCAAATGGAATTGCTAAGGCTAATCTTCAGGCTGATAAAAAACTCGGGAGTGTTGTTTTTGCTAACCCGGGAATTGTCGGGCGGCTTTATAAAGCAAGTAAGCTGAAGAAATCTGGCGTGCGTTTCAGTGAGAAAATGAGAATCTATGAAGACACCTTGTTTTCAAGATTTATCTATTCCATATCCGATACTTTTGGGTTGGTATCTCCAAGTTTGGCACATTATTACTTAGCTCCTGCAGAAGAGGTTAATAACCTCTCTTTGCTTAAACGTACTGTAGAAAGATGCGTATTGTATATTTCTGAGGCGTTAAGAATGTGTAATGAAATACCAGATACCGTCATTAGCAAGAAAAGAAAGAACAGAATTCTCAATAATGCGCTTTGTCGTAATAATATTTACAACACAGTTAATAACTCAAAAGGTTATGAGGCGCTTGCCTTGCATTTGGACTCGCTGCTTCCCCTGGTGAGTGAGGAGGGAATTCGGGACAAAGCTAAGAATCTGATACGGATGGTGTGCCGAACGAAGTCAATGCAGGACAGTCTTAAACAAGCGAGTGAATACTTTGGCTCTGATCAAACTGCTCCTGATCTGATCGCTGATTATCGTAAGACGTGGGTGTGGCAGACACGTACGTTAGTCATTGATTTTGAGTTTTATGGCTTCCGTATTGGAGTGGATATCAATGCGGAGTTTGAGGGGTATCAGTTGGTTGAGTTAGTGCTGCGAGGGGAAGCTCAGAAGCTCAAAGTGGATTGGTCCGTCTTTGGTCAGCAACGGGGCAATCGAGTCCATATTTTTACTCATGCAACGGCAGATGGCCTAACCAGTGCGTTCGTGAGTATTGCAGATGTTTTACGTAGAGTTAAAGCCCAATTAAATCCGAAGCTCATAACAGAAAGTGCTACGGTGTGATCTTTCGGGTGATATACGTATGAGTGACGAGTTCGGGATCACAGTATCTTCGGAGCATCTCTTTTAAGTTAGGTGGCTTTCTATCAACACTTTGGGCAAGAAAATGATCCATGCTAAAAAACCGATTGTATTGGTAGAGATAGCTATCGCCAAAGGAAAGCACGACGCTACAATTTTGTTTTTCAGCAAATAGCTGAGAAATATATAGTTTTTCTGCTGTTTTCTTCCAGTATTTTATAGTCTGCTTTCGTGTTGTGATGACACCGTTGATGGGTTGTTGGTTAAGATCTTTAATACCAACCGTGAAGCACTCGCCGAGCAGGAAGCAGCGCTTTTAAAACCTGAAAAAGCCCAGCCCCACGCTAGGTTTTCCCTCACCCCTAAACTAACTGTGCGTTTATGTCCCGACATCGCTATAATCGTTGTCTATTTAATTTTTGACTTTGGTTTGATGTTATGACTGAACGTGTTGTTGACTACATGCAGCGTCTAGGTGTGTCTGCCCGTGAGGCTTCGCGTGTGCTTTACTGGCCACCGCAGATGCGTTAGATAAATCTCGAGAAGCATTGCTGGCAGCCAATGAACTGGATATGCAAGCCGGCCGAGCCAGTGGTCTGGATGATGCGATGCTGGATCGTTTGGCGCTGAATCCTGAGCGTATCGATGAAATGATTGAAGGCTTAAAGCAGGTGGCGGCACTGCCAGACCCCATTGGTGAGATTCGCGATATGCACTTTGTGCCCTCTGGAATTCAGGTGGGCAAGATGCGTGTGCCTTTGGGTGTGATTGGAATTATTTATGAGTCACGCCCTAACGTTACAGTGGAGGCGGCCAGCTTATGCATCAAGTCTGGTAACGCGACCATTTTGCGTGGTGGTTCAGAAGCGATTCATTCGAACCAAGCGATTGCCCAGTGCATCGCTAAAGGCTTAGCGGTGGCGGGTTTCCCAGCCTCAGCTGTGCAAGTGGTGGAAACGACAGATCGTGCTGCAGTGGGTGAGTTGATCACTATGCCTAAGTACGTTGATGTGATTGTTCCGCGTGGTGGTAAGGGTTTGGTCGAGCGTATTAGCCGTGACGCTAAAGTGCCGGTGATTAAGCACTTGGATGGTGTGTGTCATGTGTATGTAGATCAGGCGGCGGATGCGCAAAAAGCCATTCGCATTGCGGATAACTCTAAGACCCAGCGTTATGCACCCTGTAATGCCATGGAAACCCTGCTCGTGCATGAATCACAAGTTGACTCTGTGCTGCGTCCTTTATTAGATATCTATGAAGCGAAGCATGTTGAGTTGCGCGGCTGTGAAAAAACCTGTGCATTATTTGCTGGCCGAGTTAAACCAGTTACTGCAGATGATTGGGCGGCAGAGTACAATGCGCCGATTCTGGCGATTCGTATTGTCAGTTCCTTAGATGAAGCGATTGAGCACATTAATACCTACGGCTCGCAGCATACCGACAGTATTGTTACGGAAAACTTTACCGATGCCCGCCGTTTCTTAACTGAAGTGGATTCCAGCTCAGTGATGATCAATGCTTCAACCCGTTTTGCCGATGGTTTTGAGTATGGACTGGGTGCTGAAATTGGCATTTCCACCGATAAATTACATGCGCGTGGTCCTGTTGGCTTGCTGGGTTTAACCAGTGAGAAGTATGTGGTATTTGGTGACGGACACGTGCGTGGCTAAACGTATCGGAATGCTGGGCGGCACCTTTGATCCCGTGCACATTGGCCATTTGCGCAGTGCGCTGGAAGTTGCTGAAAACTATGCGCTCGATCAGCTGCTATTGATTCCTAATGCGCAACCGCCACACCGTGGTACGCCGCAAGTCAGCGCCCAGCAACGTTTAGAAATGGTCCAGTTGGCGGTTGCAGATGTTGAACTGCTGAGTGTCGATGATCGTGAATTACGTCGTGATAAACCCTCCTGGAGCATCGATACCTTGTTATCATTGCGCGCTGAGTTGGAGGAGCAGGATCAATTACTGTTGATCTTAGGTTGGGATGCGTTTTGTGGTTTGCCCAGCTGGCATCGTTGGGATGAGTTATTAGAGTATTGCCATATTTTAGTGTTACAACGCCCAGATGCTGATATTGAATCGCCGCAAGCGCTGCGGGACTTGGTTGCGGCGAAAAGTGTCAATGACCCGCACGCCTTGCAGGGCCCAAGTGGTCAAATTGCGTTTGTTTGGCAAACACCCTTGGCTATTTCAGCAACACAGATCCGACAGTTATTAGCAACACAACGTTGTGTGCGGTATTTGGTACCAGATACCGTTTTTAAATATATTCATGCTCATCAACTCTATCTAGAGTCGTGAGCATTTGAGGTGAGATACCCAATGCAAAATGAACAATTAGTCAAAATTATTACTGCAGCTTTAGAAGAAGTAAAAGCCAAAGATATCATAACTATTGATGTGCGCGGTAAAACCAGTATCACTGATTTTATGATGATTGCTACAGGTGGTTCAGCGCGTCAGGTGAAGGCTTTGGCGGAAAACGTTTTAGAAAAAGTTAAAGCGCAAGGCGTAAGACCCATTGGTAGCGAAGGCATTGACGGTGGCGAGTGGGCTTTGCTCGACTTAAACGATGTAGTGGTGCATGTGATGCAAGAGGAAACTCGCGCACATTATGACCTTGAGCGTTTATGGCAGGGAGCAGAACAAAGCCGTGCCCAGTTTGATGAGCAAGGTGCAGAGTAAGTGCGCATTCGTTTAATTGCTGTTGGCACTAAAATGCCGCGCTGGGTTGAAGACGGTTGGCAAGAGTATGCTAAGCGTTTACCCAGCGAAATGCCGTTAGACTTGGTTGAGATACCTTTAAGTACGCGCAGTAAAAATGCCGATGTACAGCGTTTGATTCGTCAAGAAGGTGAGGCAATGCTCGCCAAGGTGCAACCAGGGGAGCGTATTGTTACTTTAGAAGTGCATGGCAAACCTTGGAGTACTGAACAATTGGCGCAAGAGTTAGAACGCTGGCGGTTAGAGGCGCGCAATGTGAATCTAATGGTCGGCGGCCCAGAAGGTTTAGCTCCACAGGTGTGTGAGCGCAGTGAACAACGCTGGTCATTATCACCCTTAACCCTGCCGCACCCATTGGTGCGGATTCTCCTCGGTGAGCAGATTTATCGTGCTTGGACTGTGCTCAACGGTCATCCGTATCATAAATAGTGGATCGCTATGCCAGCTCCTATTCGGTTAAAAGATCATGAGCGTGATAGACGGCTGATCCGTTCGCGGATGCTGGTTGCCGGCTTTGCGTTGATTTTTTTAACCCTCTTGTTGGTCTCGCGCATGTACTACTTACAAGTTGTACAGTTTGAGCATCATTCAACTTTAGCTGAAAATAACCGGATCCATGTGCAGTCGCTACCGCCCACCCGTGGCATGATTTTTGATCGCAATGGGGTCCTGGTTGCGGATAATAGAGCCAGTTTTAGTTTAACCCTAACCCGTGAGCGCGCAGGCGATTGGGAGCAGGTGCTGGACTCTATTATTGAGATTTTTGAGCTGGATGAGGACAGTCGCGAACTGTTTGAAAAGCGTATCCGCCAAGGTCGCCGTCCCTTTGAGCCGGTGCCGGTGATGTTTGAACTGACTGAGGAGCAAATTGCTCGAATTGCGGTCAACCAGTTTCGTTTACCTGGGGTTGAGGTAGCGGCCAGCTTGGTGCGTTATTATCCACAAAAAGAACACTTTGCCCATTCAGTGGGCTATGTTGGCCGTATTAACGAAGCTGAGCTGAAAAAGCTTGATCCGGTTAACTACAGCGGTACCCACCATATTGGTAAAACCGGTATTGAGCGCTTCTACGAAGATCAGTTGCATGGGCAGGTGGGTTATGAAGAGGTTGAGACCAATGCCCGTGGCCGAGTATTGCGAGTACTAAACCGGGTTGATCCCGTCTCTGGGCAAGATATTTATTTAACTTTAGACAGTCAATTGCAAGAAGCAGCTGAGTTGGCTTTAGGTGGACGTCGCGGTGCTATTGTGGCTTTGGAGCCAGAGACTGGCGAGGTACTGGCGATGGTCAGCCAGCCCAGCTTTGACCCCAACCCTTTTGTCACGGGCATAAGCTTTAAAGCTTATGCGTTATTGCGTGACTCCCTTGATCAGCCCTTGTTTAACCGGGTGTTGCGTGGACTTTATCCCCCGGGTTCAACGATTAAACCAATGATGGCAATTGCTGGCTTAGATGCTGGAGTGATTACCCCAAACAGTCGGGTGTATGATCCAGGCTATTATCAGCTGCCGAATAATAAGCATAGATACCGCAACTGGAACCGCTATGGTGACGGCTGGGTGGCGCTTGATTTAGCCATTGCTCGCTCCAATGACACCTATTTTTATGATCTAGCCCATAAGCTGGGTATTGATCGGATGCATGACTATATGACCCGCTTTGGCTTTGGTCAGCGGGTGGCGCTGGATATGTTTGAAGAGACCGCAGGTTTGATGCCCTCAAAAGAGTGGAAACGCAGACGCTATGGTCAAGTGTGGTACCCAGGGGAAACCTTAATTCTGGGAATCGGCCAAGGTTATATGCAGACCACACCCTTGCAGATGGCCCAAGCGACAGCCTTGATTGCCACTAAGGGGAAGTGGGTACGTCCGCACTTAGCACGCAGTGTGGGCGGTGTGCAGCCCATTGTTGACGCGGAAGAACCAGAAGATATTATTTTGCACGATGAGAAGAACTGGCGCGCGGCCCAATTGGGCATGGAAAATGTGATGCATGGTGCGCGAGGAACCGCCCGTAAAGTGGGGCAAACAGCACAGTACCGGATTGCCGGCAAGAGCGGTACGGTGCAAGTTGTTGCCATTAAGCAAGGTGAGCGTTATGACCGAGATGCGCTGCAAGAGCGTCACCGTGACCATGCACTATTTGTTGCTTACGCGCCTGCAGACAACCCTGCTATTGCGCTGGCTGTGTTGGTGGAGAACGGCGAGTCCGGTTCAGGCGTGGCTGCACCTGTGGCGAAACAGGTGCTCGATGCTTGGTTGCTCGATGAGGATGGTTTTGTCAAAGATGAATATCAAACTGCCGAGCAGCGTGAAGAAATTGCCAAGGCACGCTTAAAACTGGCCGCAGAACGTTTGAAAGCAGAACAAGCAGAACAAGCAGAACAAGCAGAACAAGCAGAACAAGCAGAGGTAGATGATGGGCTTTGATCGTGTCTTGTCCGAAGGCGATGTGATGCGCCGTCGTGCGTCTTTTTTACAGCGGATTCATATTGATGGTTGGCTGGTTTTTTTATTGCTGGTGCTGGGTGTTATAGGCTTATTTGTACTCTATTCAGCAGGGGGTATGGACCAGAACTTGCTGATTAAACAGGCTTCATCGTTTGGCGTTGGGCTGCTGTTGATGGTGCTGATAGCACAACTGGAGCCACGCTTTATGGCCAGTTGGTCAGCATTGCTGTACGTGCTGGGGGTTGTCCTGCTGGTTATTGTCGAGTTGGCCGGGCATAAAGCCATGGGTGCCACGCGCTGGATCAGTATCCCCGGTGTGGTGCGCTTTCAGCCCGCTGAGTTGATGAAAGTCTTTGTGCCAATGACCTTAGCGTGGTACCTAGCACGGCATAATTTACCGCCTTCGTTTAAGCGCATCATGGTCAGTATGCTCTTAATGGTGGTACCAGTGATTTTGATTGCCCGCCAGCCTGATCTGGGTACAGCTATGCTGGTTTTGATTTCTGGAGTGTTTGTGCTGTTTTTAGCGGGCTTGCGTTGGCGCTGGATTCTTGGCGCGGTGGCTGCAGTTGTACCCATTGCCGTGGGGATGTGGATGTTTGTGCTGCATCAATACCAAAAACAGCGGGTCTTAACTTTTTTAAATCCTGAGAGTGATCCGTTGGGCAGTGGTTGGAATATTATTCAGTCCAAAGCGGCCATAGGTTCGGGTGGGGTGTTTGGCAAAGGCTGGATGATGGGTACTCAGTCGCACTTGGATTTTTTACCGGAAAGTCATACCGACTTTATTATTGCGGTGTTAGGTGAAGAGTTTGGTTTAGTAGGGATTTGCTTGTTGCTGATTGTCTACTTGCTTTTGATTTGGCGGGCCATGCTGATTACCCTGCAAGCGCAAACGGTCTTCGGTAAACTGCTGGCCGGTTCAATCACTCTGACATTTTTTATTTACGTTTTTGTCAATGTTGGCATGGTTAGCGGCTTAATGCCCATTGTTGGGGTGCCGTTACCCTTTATAAGCTATGGCGGAACTTCTTTAGTTACCCTGATGTCAGGATTTGGTATTTTAATGGCGATTCATACGCACCGTAAGTGGATTGCGCACTCTTAAGGGTTTTATATGAGAACTAAGTTGTTTCAAGTGGGAAAGCTAGCAGTCGGCTTTGGCTTAGCACTGGCTGCGAACCATACAGTTGCGCAAGAAACCAGCTATGCCAAGCATGCTTTAACTGCACCTTTTATTGAAGAAATGACCAGCGAACATGGTTTTTTGCCAGAGCCGTTGCAAGAGGTGTTTGCCAATGCCGAGCGTAAGCAAGCCATTCTAAATGCGATTTCGCGCCCGGCTGAGCGGGTTAAATTATGGAAAGAATACCGGCCGATTTTTATCACTCAGGCCCGTGTTGATCGTGGGGTTGAGTTCTGGGAGAAAAACGCTGAAGCCTTGCAGCGCGCGGAAGACGAGTACGGGGTGCCGGCTGAAGTGATTGTTTCTATTATTGGCGTAGAAACTATTTACGGTGGTAATACTGGCAGTTACCGCGTGATTGATGCGCTTTCCACCTTGGCCTTTGACTACCCACCACGGGCGCCGTTTTTCCGTCAGCAGCTTAAAGAGTTTTTATTACTGACCCGCGAAGAGCAAGTGGATCCCTTAAGCTTAACCGGCTCCTATGCAGGAGCGATGGGCTTGCCACAGTTTATGCCGGGCAGCTTTCGCGCTTATGCGGTTGATTTTGATCATGATGGGCAGATTGATATTTGGCACAATCCAACTGATGCCGTGGGCAGTGTAGCCAATTACTTTATTGAGCATGGCTGGAAACCCGGTCAGCCAGTGGTTGTGCGCGCTGATATTAAGCAAGCCAGCACCGCTGATAAGGGGTTATCTGACAGTCTTGACCCAAAAATCACTGTGCAGGAGCTGGAGAAATTAGGCTGGACGCCACGCACATCGTTACCTAAAGATCTTAAAGTGACGGCTTTTCGTTTGGATGCTGAGCAGGGGCCAGAGTATTGGATTGGTTTAGAGAATTTCCATGCTATAACGCGCTACAATCGTAGTGTAATGTATGCCATGGCGGTTCATGAGCTGGCTGACTTATTAGCAGCTGCATATAAGGAGTAGTAATGTTGAAGCACAGTATGCAAATACTGGCAGTGGCTGCTCTGGGTTTAACCTTGATCAGTTGTTCATCCAGTGGGCCGAAAGGTCCGCAGTCAGGTGTTATTAGTGGCCCTAAGAACTATCAACAGTCGCGCAATGATGGTGCGCCGTGGTGGGATGTTGATGTGTCAGCGATTCCAGATGCTGTGCCAATGCCGCATACTGGTAACTATAAGGCGGCGCCTTATACCGTTTTGGGCAGCCGTTATTTTCCCATTCAGGATGCGCGCAATTATAAGGTGACAGGCACTGCTTCCTGGTATGGCACTAAGTTCCATGGCAAAGATACAGCCAATGGCGAAACGTTTGATTTGTATGGGATGACTGCTGCACATAAAACCTTACCGCTACCCAGTTATGTCAAGGTGACCAACTTGGAAAATGGCCGCAGTGTAACCTTACGGGTGAATGACCGTGGGCCATTTTACTCTGACCGAGTGATTGACTTATCCTTTGCCGCAGCAAAAAAATTGGGCTATGCGGAAAAAGGTGTGGCGCGGGTCAGTGTCGAGGGTATTGATCCCTATGAGTGGTGGGCTGCACGGGGGCAACCGGTGCCAGGGCAGCACACCCCTGTTATGTTAACGCAGCACAGTCAGCCGGCCAATACACAAATTGCACAACCGGAGCCTGAAAACTACACCCCACCAGCTGAGCAGCACGCCGCCGTGGTCTCAGTAGCAGAGGTGACTGCCGTTGCCCACAGCGGACGAGTTACAGATAGCCTATATTTACAAGTGGGTGCTTTTGCCAATCCGGATGCTGCGCAGCTGTTACGGGACAAGTTAAGTAGCATAACCAGTGCACCGGTATTTATTAATTCCGTGGTTCGCGATCAGCAAGTATTACACCGCGTGCGCATGGGGCCGGTCACCAACCAAAACGATGCACAAGACTTACAAGATCGAGTGCGTTTAGCTAACTTAGGTTGGCCCGCAGTTGTTGCTGCAGACTAATCTGCGCGGCCTGCGTGGTGAGCCACTGCGCAAGTGACGTGCACCGCTAAGTGGTTGTTAATGTTTTTTATCAATTTGAGAACTGTATGAAAATTAGTCAAATCTTACAAAAGCTGTGCCTCAGCACTGTGTTGATCTGCAGCGCTGGTTTTGTCAGCGCGAACGAAGTACCAGTACCCGATGCGGTACCAGCCGCGGCCACGATGCCGGCCGCTATTCCGGCAATGCCACAATTGGCTGCAGAATCCTATGTGTTGATGGACGCTGCCAGCGGCAAAATATTGGTTGAGCACAATGCTGATGTGCGTTTACCACCAGCCAGCTTAACCAAACTGATGACTGCCTATATCGCCACCAAAGAAATTCAGAAAGGACAGATCGCTGAAGAAGATATGGTGACCGTCAGTGAGAAAGCCTGGCGTACCGGTGGCTCACGGATGTTTATTGATGTGGGCAAGCAAGTGTCAGTGGACGACTTACTCCATGGTATGAATGCGGCGGCTGGGCGCCTGCAGCTGGATAACACGCACTTTATGAACTCCACCGGTCTACCCGCTGAAGAGCACTACTCATCAGCTAATGATATGGCGAAGCTGGCTCGCGCGATTATTTATGAAGACCCAGAGCATTACGCCATTTATGCGCAGAAAGAGTTTCTTTGGAATAATATTAAACAGCCAAACCGTAACTTATTGCTGTGGCGTGATAAAACCGTTGATGGTGGCATACCGATGAAGCAGGTTATTGCTTAGTGGCGTCTGCTGTGCGTGATGATATGCGTTTGATTTCTGTGGTTTTTGGCGCCTCCAGCGAAGCGTCGCGGGCCGCTGAAACACAAAAGTTATTAACCTATGGCTTCCGCTTCTTTGAAACTAAAACTTTCTATAAAAAAGGCGTTGAACTGGCAGAAAGTAAAGTCTGGAAAGGGCAAGAATCGAAGATTAAAGTGGGTTTAGCTGAAGACTTAACCGTGACTCTGCCACGGGGCCAAGTGCAAAAAATGGTAGCCACCATGATCCTTGATGAAAGTGCAGTAGCACCTATCACTAAAGGCCAGCGCCTTGGTGTGGTGGAAGTGCGTTCAGGTGATGAAGTGGTACACACCGCTGACCTAGTGGCGCTGGACGATGTTGAAGAAGGTGGTTTTTTCAGCAGAATATTCGATACGATCCGAATGTTCTTTTACAGTTTATTCAATTAAAAATAACTGTGTGGTGCACACCTTGCAGAGCGGTTTAGGCTGTCTGCAAGGTTGTGCAAAAGTGGTAGAATCTACATAGAAGGCTTTACCCAAGCTGTCTACTGAATGAGCCAAAAGCTCGGAGTTAAAATGACCGATAAAACAGAACAACAACCGCCTAAAATTGAATTCCCTTGCGAAAACTATCCGATAAAAATTATTGGCGATAGCTGCGATACCTTTGTTGAAGTGGTAATGGAGGTATTGCAGCATCATGCGCCGGATATTGACCCAGAGACCATGACCCGTCGAGATAGCAGTAATGGTCGTTTCTTATCGATACAAGTGCATATTACGGCCCAGTGTATTGAGCAACTGGAAGATATTAATCGTGACTTACGCGAGACAGGCATTGTGCGTATGGTGCTCTAATGCACAGGTCGGTTGTCATTCGCCATTTAGGTTGTGTGCCATACGAACCAACGTGGCATGCTATGCAGCATTTTACCCAAATACGTGACGCTGACAGTGCCGATGAGATTTGGTTACTGGAGCATCCGGCGGTATTCACCCAAGGGCAGGCTGGTAAAGCTGAGCATGTCTTTGCCGCAGGTGATATACCTGTAGTGCAGGTGGATCGTGGCGGTCAAGTGACCTACCACGGCCCCGGCCAGTTAGTCGCTTATGTGCTGGTGGATGTACGCCGTTCAGAGCAAGGTGTGCGCGATTTAGTGACCGCCCTTGAAAACAGTTTAATTGAGCTGCTCCGTCACTATGGGATTACTGCCCGCGCTAAACCAGAAGCGCCAGGGGTCTATGTCGCAGATAAGAAAATTGCTTCTTTAGGCCTGCGTATCCGTCGTGGCTGCTCTTTTCATGGTTTGGCGTTAAATGTTGATATGGACTTACAGCCCTTCCAGCGGATTAATCCCTGCGGCTATGCTGGAATGCAAATGACCCAACTGCGCAATGAAACCCAGCAGAACATTGAATTATCTGAAGTGAGTATGCGTTTGCGTGATGCGCTCGTTGCGCAGCTTCAGTACAGTGAATATATAACCCTTACCGATGGGATTGAATGCTATGAGTAATCAAGAGACACCAGTTAGGGCACGGCCCGCTAAAGTAGAAATGGGGGTTAAGTTGCGCGGTGCAGAGAAACTCGCGCGTATCCCAGTGAAAATCATTCCAACCGATGATGTGTTGCGCAAACCCGATTGGATTCGCGTGCGTGTGCCGGTATCGCCAGAAGTCGAAAGCATTAAACAGACTCTGCGTAAACATAAATTACACAGTGTGTGCGAAGAAGCATCCTGCCCTAACTTGGGTGAGTGTTTCTCCAATGGCACCGCCACCTTTATGATTATGGGTGATATTTGTACCCGTCGCTGCCCATTCTGCGATGTGGGCCATGGCCGGCCTAATCCACTAGATGTCAATGAGCCGCGCAACTTAGCTGCGGCAATTGCAGATATGAACCTTAAGTATGTGGTGATTACCTCAGTTGACCGTGATGACTTACGGGATGGCGGTGCACAGCACTTTGCTGACTGCTTACGTGAAATTCGCGCGCTGGCGCCCCATGTGCAGTTAGAAACTTTAGTGCCTGACTACCGCGGCCGGATGGATATTGCTTTGGATATCACTGCCACCGAGCCACCGGATGTATTTAACCACAACCTTGAAACTGTACCGCGCTTATACCGAGCGGCGCGCCCAGGATCTGACTTTGAGTGGTCCTTGGACTTGCTCGAACGCTTTAAGCAGCGTGTGCCTGGTGTGCCAACTAAGTCGGGCTTAATGTTGGGTTTAGGTGAGACTGATGAAGAAGTCATCGAGGTGATGCAGCGCATGCGCGAGCATGATATTGATATGCTGACTTTAGGCCAGTACTTACAACCGTCTCGCGACCATATGGCAGTGGAGCGCTATGTGCATCCAGATGTGTTCGCTTGGTTTGCCGAAGAAGGTCTAAAAATGGGCTTTAAAAATGTCGCTTCAGGTCCACTGGTTCGCTCCTCGTACCATGCTGACCAGCAGGCATTGGAACAGTTGCAGTCAGTTTAGCGCCTAACCTTAAATTAAAAACCCCGTATCCAGTGGTGCAATGGGTACGGGGTTTTTTTGACGTTGAGCAATACAGCTTGGCTGATAGACGCGCTTGCTTACAGCGGCTGGCTAGAAGAGGTTAGCTTAGCGCTCCAAGTGCTCAAGTTTATTGGCGACACCATCCCAGTCTTCAGCATCCGGAAGTGGGTCTTTCTTTTCAGTAATATTTGGCCAGATATCTGCCAGCTCTTGGTTTAGAGCGGTGAACTCCTGCATATCCTCCGGCACCTCATCTTCGGCATAAATGGCTTCAGCAGGGCATTCTGGCTCACAAAGTGCACAGTCAATGCACTCATCTGGGTGAATCACCAAAAAGTTTGGGCCTTCATAGAAGCAGTCTACTGGGCAGACTTCTACGCAGTCGGTGTACTTGCATTTAATGCAGTTATCAGTGACAACGAAGGTCATAACGAGTTATCTCCTTGGGCTGGTCACTTGCGCTCTATCTAAGTAAAGCTGCAAGTAAAATAGTAAGCACTGGCTAAGTTCAGCGCAATCAGTAATTAAAAGTCTGGCAATTCTAACAGCTTGCACTCAATAAGGTTAGACTTGCCGCTTCCAGGCGTAAAGCAGATCAAGCGCTTGCTTGGGCGACAGCTCGTCTGGATTGGTATCGGCTAATTCTATCAGTAGAGGGTGTGGCTGCGTAGCGAATAAGTCATTTTGCATCGGTCGTGGCTCACTGGGCGCGCGAGTGCCAGCCTGAATGAGGCTTTGTTCTTCCAGCAATTGCAGGTGCTCCCGCGCTCGGCTAATCACCTTGGTCGGCACACCAGCCAGTTGAGCAACGGCTAACCCATAGCTTTGGTTAGCAGGGCCAGGCAGCACGCTGTGCAAAAAGATAATCTGATCTTGGTGTTCAGTGGCACTTAAATGCACATTGGCTACATTATCTAAGCGCTCGGGTAGAGAAGTGAGTTCAAAGTAGTGGGTAGCAAATAGTGTCCAGGCTTTAAGCTCAGCCAACTGCTCAGCAGCAGCCCAGGCTAAAGATAAACCATCAAAGGTACTGGTACCGCGACCCACTTCGTCCATCAGCACCAAGCTGCTATCACTGGCATTGTGCAGAATATTAGCGGTTTCACTCATTTCCACCATAAAGGTCGAGCGGCCACCGGCTAAGTCATCACTGGAACCGATCCGAGTGAAAATACGGTCCACCAAGGACAGCGAACATTGCTGAGCAGGAACAAAGCTACCAATGTGCGCCAGTAGCACGATTAAAGCAGTCTGGCGCATATAGGTGGATTTACCACCCATATTTGGGCCAGTGATAATTAGCATGCGTGTTTCATTATCCATGCTGACATCATTGGCGACAAAGGGTGTGGTTAACACATGTTCAACCACTAAGTGGCGGCCTTGCTTGATCTCTAATAACGGCTGCTGAGTAAATTGTGGACGGCACAGATCCAGGTTCAGCGCACGCTCAGCGAGATTGCTGATTACATCCAGCTCCGCTAACGCAGCAGCACTTTCTTGTAAGGGTGCAATATCCGCAATCAACGTATCCAATAGCTCATCATACAGCTGCTTTTCACGGGCTAAAGCACGGCTTTTTGCCGACAGCGCTTTATCTTCAAAGGCTTTCAGCTCTGGGATAATAAAACGTTCGGCACTTTTTAAGGTTTGTCGGCGAATATATTCAGGCGGCACATGTTCGGCTTGGCGAGTGGGCACTTCAATAAAATAACCATGTACGCGGTTGTAACCGACCTTGAGATTGGCCAAACCTGTGCGTTCTTTTTCACGGGTTTCCAAGTCGATTAAAAACTGCCCGGCATTTTCACTGATGGTCAGCAGTTCATCCAACTCTGGATCGTAACCCAGCTTTAACACACCGCCTTCACGAATCACTGCCGGTGGGTTGTCAATAATGGCGCGACTGAGGGTGTCAGCAAGCGCTGGGTAAACGCCAATCCCTTTGGCCAGCTGTTGGATGCGGCTGATATCTAACTCGGCCAGTACCTCTTGTAGAGCAGGCAGCGCGTTGAGCGCATCGCGTAGGCGGGCTAAATCCCGTGGTCGTGCACTGCGCAAACTGATACGGGCTAAAATGCGCTCAATATCACCAATATCTTTCAGCGCCGGTTGCACCTTTTCAAAGTGATAATCATTGAGTAAGTAGGCAATGGCGTCTTGCCGTGCTTCGAGCACTGACTGCTGGCGCAAAGGACGGTTCAGCCAGCGACTGAGCAA
>CAJDVK010000046.1_pt1 | contig 14525 bp, 11 predicted proteins | sample 7391401 | NCBI WGS metagenome assembly CAJDVK01 (sample SAMEA7055696, study PRJEB34461) | soil metagenome | biome: terrestrial ecosystem; feature: Peninsula; material: soil | place: Antarctica | collected 2016
TGCTCAGTGCTCAGCGCGCTTGGGGATACAGATCAATAATCCGTTCCTAGCACATGCGCTTTTCTCAACAGAGAGTTTTATCGTTGCCAAAATAGCTCCCAATCAAAACTCCAGCACAATTTTACCAAAGTGCTGATTGGTTTCTTGGTAGCGGAAAGCGTCAGCGAGCTGCTCCAGCGCGAAACTACGATCAATCACTGGACGCAAACCATTGGCATCAATGGCACGAATCATCGCTTGCTGATGCGCGCGACTGCCCACTAATACACCTTGTAATCGTAGCTGCCGGGCCAGTGCTTGCACCAATGGAAACTCGCCCGACACGCCGGTCAGAATGCCAATCACCGAGATATGACCACCCACGCGAGCAGCGATCATGGACTGCTGCAAAGTCGCGGGTCCCCCCACTTCAACCACATGATCAACACCCTTACCACCGGTGAGTTGGCGCACCGTTTCACCCCAATTAGGATCTTTACGGTAGTTGATCAAATGATCTGCGCCTAGGGCTTTAAGGCGCGCCAGTTTTTCATCGCTGGATGAGGTAGCAATCACCTCAGCTCCGGCCAGTTTGGCAAATTGTAGGGCAAAAATAGACACCCCACCACTGCCCTGTACCAACACTGTATCACCCGGCTTAAGGGCATCATCAGCAAACAATGCGCGCCAAGCGGTTAAACCTGCAGTGGTTAAAGTCGCCGCTTCAGCATGGCTATAACCTTTAGGTGCATGGGTGAAAGAGGTCGCAGGAGCCGTCACCTGTTCCCGAGCATAGCCATCCACACCATCGCCTGGCACTGCGGCAAACCCTTCCTCTTCTGCTTCACCATCCAGCCAATTGGGGAAGAACGTACTGACCACATGATCGCCAACGACGAACTCAGTCACGCCCTCTCCAACCGCAATCACCTCACCAGCGCCGTCTGCCATGGGTATCCGGTCTTCCGTGGGTCCCCACATGCCGCTCACCACAGCAAAATCATGGTAGTTTAACGAACTGGCATGAAGACGAACTTTAATCTCACCCAACTTAGGCGCTGCAGCTTCGCTGCTAGTGACAATTACACGGTCATAACCGCCGCCACTTTGTACGATAATAGTTTTATTACTCATGATTTCTCCATTCAACGATCATTCTAACAATTTGCAGAATAACGAAATGTATAAATAAAATTTTACAACTTTGACTGCAGCTGCTGGGTGAATTCAGCAATGGCTGCCTCGTCACGGCGATAATAGGTCCACTTCCCGATTCGGTGCGCCTGCACCAGTCCAGCACGTTGCAAAATTGCCAAGTGCGCGGATGCAGTCGAGGGGGCAAGATTAACTTTGTGCTGGATATGGGTTACACAGACACCAAACACCTCAGGTGCACCGTGTTCTTGGGCGGGAAAGTTGGCTTCAGGCGCTTTTAGCGATTCCATAATCAGCATGCGCGTATCGTTGGCCAACGCTTTTATCTGTTCAAGTAACATAGTTTAATATTACGCTTTTTACGAAATGTGTAAGTTTTAACCAGTACACTTTTGTGTTTATCTCTTCTGATTAGGATAAAATCCATGAAAAGACAGGTTAATCCAGCACAATTGCTCTGACATTATTCTATCCATACTGAAGCTGAATGATCTGTATAGCAAGGCGTTAGCCAAGCTGCACTGTGGAGACTAGCGCAGGATCATCGGCATGCTCTAATAGAATCCGCCGTACCCGCTCTTGCCAAAGGCGGCCAAATTCCAGTTGCTGCTCAGGGGTTTCGCGATTTTGCACCACTGCCTGCATGCGCTCTCGCTGCGACTCAGCAGCAGGTATACCATGGCCATCAAACTTAACCAAAACAGCCGCTCCTGTATCCATTCGCTGAAAGCGAATCAGGCCATTATTCTCAACACCCTGTGCAGCAAAAGTCAGCAGCCCATTACGAGCAAAACGCGGTCCAATGCCTTTAAAGCCACCCTGCGCTGCGGCACCGGTAATAAGTGTCAATACCTGCGCGACTACACCGGTAGTGCCTGCCGTTTCTGGCTCAGGCAGATGCACTTTAATCGCGCCACGCTCAGGTAATTCATCGGGATACAGTGCAGCTAAAGCAGCACGGGCAGTTAAGAACGCTCCCGCCACAGTTGGGCAAGAATGCCCCGCCAGGCGTACCGCATCGACATAGTGATAATCCATCACGCCGTCTGTGGCGCTGCCAAGCAGTTCGGCCAGTGGATCACGCAGGCGAATCACTGGCGCTTGCTCAAAGAAATCAGGATATGTCATAGAGGTTCTCCTTAGGGCACAGTTTTACCCATAACAGTATCAGATTAACCGGTTAATCAAAGCTGAACCTCAGCAAGAACGTAAACAATCTTAATCCGTTTGCACTGCCCCAGCCTGCTTTCACATAAAATACTCAAGTCAGGCATGGATGCGCTTGGTCATAAAACAACAAGTGAGCCGCAGTGCCGGCTATATATGCCACACTGCAAATATTGCGCTTAGAAGGTTAAGTGATAGCGCTGGATTAGATATTTCTTAAAGTCCTTCACCACCGCTAAGGCATCACGTAACAACTGACGCTCAAGGGCTGTTAGCAGCTTAATATTAAGCTCATTGGGTATCTGATCAATCTCAGTTGGATCACCGGTGTAACGCTCAATTTGCTGCTGTAAGCGAATGTGCACAAAATAGCTCAGCGCCTCAGCTAAGTTATCGGCCAACTCTTTTTGCAATACGCGTTTCTCAACCAATTGCTCAAGGCGTTTAAAGGTGTTGGTCTCGGCGATTTTATTTTCCAAAGCAATACTGCGCACACCATGCACAATTGGGAATACACCGGCCTTCTTAATATCCATGCCCGCGCTATTTTTCAGGCGTCCAAAAAATGTTAAGGCTGAATCAAAATGCAAGGCTGCTTTCGCAAAGTGCGAAAAGAAAATCTCATTATCCTGAATGCGGCGAAAGAAGGTATTACGCGCCACTTTAAACAAGGCGACATTACCGGCCACTGGCTTACCATCACTGGCAATCGATAAATTCATCGTTGCCTCGCCCTCATAGCTTTGACTCCAGCGCGTTAGTTTTTGTGTCCATTCAGTGGTTGAGTTCACCCACTCAGGGTTGGACACCATGATATTGCCTGGGCATGGCGGGAAACCAAATGAAATCAAGGTTTCACTGAAAGTTTTCATCACCTCGTGCATCTGCGGCCAATCCAAGCCGTCACGATAAATCAAACCATTGTCTTGGTCAGTTTTCATGATTTGCTCGCCACGCCCTTCCGAGCCCATCACAATCAGGCACACATGCGGGTGCACTTCTTGCGGCACAATCAGATCAAATAACTTGCTTAAAATACGACTGTTAAGCGCTGCCAAGAGCTCCATCACAAAGCGTGTTTTAACCCCAGTGGAGATCAAACCCTTAATCAAATCAGTTAAGCCAAATGAAGCCTCACGCAGCTCATCAATTGTCTGCGCTCGCTCAACCCGCAAACCAATCACATGGGAGTGGGTAGAGAACTGGCTCAGCACATCGGTCAACTCAATAATGCCGTAGAGTTTACGGTTGTCGCCCATCACTACCACACGCTCAATTTGCTGTTGGGTCATAATAATCAGCGCGTTAAATAAATAATCATCTGGCTTAGTTCGAATTAAACGGTAGCTGGCAATATTCGATACATCTGTATCCAGTGGTAAATGCTCAAGAATCACTGCATCCAAGAGGTCAGTGCCGGTAACCATGCCGTAGCGATTGCCTCTTTTTGCCAGCAAACAGTCTGCTTTATGCTCACGCATCAAGCGTGTGGCCTGCTCAATGGAAGTGCCTTCTTCAACAATCAGCGGTTCACGAATCGTGCTGTCAGCAATACGTGCCAACATAAACTCAGCCATATCTTGACTGGGCCCATGCTGGGCAATAATTTCGCGTTTGGCAGTTAAACTTTGATGGAAATAATCAGCAAATAAAGCGTTACTATCAATCAGCTCTAATAAGATTTTCGTTGGAATTAAATGGCACTCGGTGACTTCCACAGCGACAAAGTTATGAATTGCCTTACCATTAAATACTGACCAACTACCGAAATACTCACCCGCTTGATAATGCATAAAAGCGGCTTGCTGTTGTACTAAATCCTCACCAGGCTGAGAGTTGCACTCAACTTCTGCAACACGTCCCTGCTGAATAACAAATAAACCTTGGGACGCTTCTCCAGCACTAATTAACCTCTCCGTGGGCTGATACACTTTGTGCTGCACATGACTTTGCAGCAGCGTTTTTTCCTCTTCAGTTAGAAAACTAAAGGGCAAACTATCAACAGTGAAGGTATCAGACATGAACACAACCTCGGCAGCCAAATTAAGACGAGAATACTCTAGCGTGCCGTTAAAACCAGAGCAAAGCTATGCTCATTTAGATGTAGGGCACACCAACAAAGGCACTATTGGACAACTAAGTAACCATTAGAGCCTGCTGATCCAGAAGTTTAAATAAAACACTGTTTAAACTGCTCGGCAACTAAAGTTCTAAACCAATATTAATCATAGTAGCTGCAGTGCCCAGGAAAACAATTTCAGCTCCAACTCGGCGGTACTTTACCCCCAAAGATGGAACGATCGCTGGGGCTATTTCAAAGCGGTTAAAGGGGATTTTGTCACGGTACTCACCTTTATAACCGTAGAGCAAACCACCAGTGATTTTGCCGTAAAAAGGAGTACCAGAAAAGTCATAGCGCTTACCCACATAGCCGTAGTAAGAACGCTCATTAAAGGAGTGTAAAAAAGTTGCGCCACCCATTATGTAACTGTTTTCTGTGTGACGTTCCAAGCCAATCAGTTCTTGGTTATTGTTGTGCTTAGATTTGGGTTTAAAATGCTTAGTATAAACACTGGCTTGCACATACCAAAAGGGTTGCGCTGGCACCGGCTTGAATAAATTGTAGAGTAAAGAAGAGCCGGAACTTATGTACTCAGAGCTGCTGCCCTCTACTTGATAATCTTGCTCGGCATAGGCAATTGACTGCAACAGCATGCAAAGCATAACAATGGAAGATTTTCTCAACATAGAGTTCATGAGCTATCTTAATGATTAAATTGTTGTTCACAAACGACTCAGACAGGGTTGTTTGCAGGAAGTGCCACGGACCACTTTTGCGTATCTAACGCGATGCAGTGCAGAGGTAATAATCAGGAGTTTAACCTTATGGGATACTCACCTAGCAGCGTTATCAGCGCGCTGCAGCTTGGCAATACTAAATGATTTGGAATCCACATGATATCCAGAGAGCAACTATTTCTACTTAAATGGCACACTCTTGCCATTAAGTGTGCCGCCCAAGTTACTTTACCAATTTTACCCAATCACAATTCCCCAATTCGTTGCTAGAAGCTCAACGCACTCGGTAACATTCATCCAAACTGCTATAGCCCATTCCAGCGCCCTTATGCACTTTAATTTGTACCGGAATCCGCTCTTTAAGTGCTTCCACATGGCTGATAATACCGATGGTTTTACCCTCAGCATTTAAGTTATCTAAGGCCAGCAGAGCCATCTCTAAAGTCTCATTATCCAAGGTGCCAAAGCCTTCGTCTAAAAACAGCGAATCAATGCGGGTTTTTTGACTGACCAACTCAGACAGCGCTAAAGCCAACGCCAGACTTACCAGAAAACTTTCCCCACCAGATAAAGTGCGGGTGTCGCGCTGGGTATCACCTTGCCAGGTATCGATAATCTCAATTTCCAGCTCACCCTGCTCACGGCGATTGAGTTGGTAACGGTTATGTAAAATGGCTAATTGCTGGTTAGCTAAACTGACCAAATGATCCAAGGTTAAGCCCTGCACAAACCTGCGATATTTACTGCCATCGGCCGAACCAATCAAACCATTGAGCTGCTGCCATTGATCATTTAATTTTCTTTGCTGCTCAATGCTTTGCAGCAAGCTGTGTTGCGTGGCACGGTTGTTCGCATCAGTTTTGAGGCTGTGCTCTAAGGTACCCATACGCCGATTAAGCTCACTCAACTGCCCATCCAACTCAGCCCGCTGCACACTGAGCTCAGTGCTGCTTAATGCAGTCATAGGTTCTTGTGTCAGGTGTTCAATTTGCTCTGTGGCTGCTCCTAATAGGGTGTTAGCTTCTTGTAGCTGCGTATCAATTGTGTCCTTTAATGCCTGTAATTGCTGCGCCTGTTCAGCGGGCAATAAGGCCCGTATAAATGCTGCTTCATCGGCAAAGTCGCTTTGCGCTAAACCAGCTGACCATTGGCTGTGCTGGGTTGCATAGCTGGCCTGCGCCTCAGTTACGCGTTCGGTTAAGCTATGGATCTGCCCTTGCAGTTGCGACAACTGACTTTCACTGCGTTGCAATTGTGTTTGGCTATCGGCTAACGCTTGCGCCACATTCGGCGCAGCTGGACAGGGCTGCCCTTCACTCACCGCCAGCGCCTGCCAATGGGTTTGCGCGCGCTGTTGCTCTTGCTCTGCGTTATTTAACTCACTGTGCCAAGCATTGATCTGCAGCTTTAACTCGGCTAACTGTGCTGTGCCTGCTTGCCACTGCTGCGCTTCTTGCGCTCGCTCCTGCAGCCAATGTTCAGAATTCTCTGGCAAACTGTAGCCCATGGTTCGCAGTTGCTCACTGAGCTGTTGTTGCTGTTGCTGCAGCTCGTTTTGCTGTGCTGTGATGCGTGCTGTTAAGTCAGCACCTTGCTGCTGTTGGTGCTTAAGATTGCTGTCTAAAACAGTGATCTGCTGCTGCAATTGCCTCAGGGCCTGCTCAGCATTACGGTACTGTTGCTCACTGTCTTTTAAGCTTGCTTGTGCCTTAGCGATATCATTTAAACGCTGCTGACAGTTGCTTACTTGCTGCTTAAAGTCAGCCATTGCTGCATTAAAGTCGGCCTCAGATAGGTTGTCAGCTAAGCCTAGCGCGGTCAGATTGGTTGTTTTTTCAGTGATAATAGTTTGCAACTCAAGCGTATCTGCAGCCTGTTGTTTAAGCAGCAGTTCGTGCTCGCTACTGAGTTTAGCCAAATGCTCTGCGCAGGCGACGCCTTGCTCGCGCACACTGTCTCGCTCGGTTTGCTTAGCCTCTAGGGCCTGCTCAGTTTGCGATACATCTAAGGCTTGGTAGGCACTGACTGCCGGATGCTCTAAAGAACCGCAGAGTGGACAGGGCTCATCGGCCTGCAATTGCGCACGGTAAGCTTCCAGGCCGGCAATGCGTCGTTCTTGGGCAAGCAGTTGCTCTTTATCCTTCACTTGCTCATTTAAGCTTTTATATGTCGCGCGCAAACTATCGCGGAGTTTTTCCTGCTCAGTGATGCGCCCTGCAAGTTCAGTGCAACGCTCAGCACGCTGGGCAATAGCTTCTTGCTTAAGCTGCTCACTTGTATAGCTGTGCAACACAGCACGATAAAACGCATCCTGCCCATACAAAGTGTTCAACTGCTCTTGCCAATCACTGACACTGCGCTGTTCTAACAGCTGCTCCAATGCCTGCTGCTGGGTTTGCCAAGTCTGCTGCAAAGGCTTCAGCGCTGCCTCTTGCTGCTGAAAAAGGCTTTGCTGGCTGGTTAAATCTGCACTCAGCTTACTGATCTCAGCGGCTAGGTTTTGCTGCTGCGCTTGACTGGTTTGAATAGTTTTTTCTTGTCGACTGAGCTGAGAAAACTCATTACGCCAAGCGCTAATGTGCTCAGCCAGTTGGCCATGCTGCGGTGTTTGTTCCCGTTGTGCGAGCAATTGCTGGGCTGTGCTTTCAGCTGTTTGCAACTGCGCCTTGATCTGCTGCACCGACTGCTGAGCATACTGATAACACTGCCACGATAATTGTTGGATCTGGGCAATATTGGCCCGCTCTTTGTCCTGTGCTGCAGTTAAGCTGTGTTCGCTGTGTTGTACAGCCTGCTTGGCCTTGTGCAATGCGCTGTAGTCCGCTTGCAGCAAAGCGGCAGGCGCATGCTCAGCTAAGCGCTGTAAGTCAGCCCCATGGGTTTGTTGTTGAGCTTGAGCACTTTCCAGTTGTTGCACAGCTTTAGCTTGATTGGCTTGCGCCTGATCTAAGCTGCGCCGCCATTGCTCTTGCTGATAGAGTTCAGCTTGCTGCTGTTTCAGGGCTTTAGCCTGCTCTTCCGCTTCACTTAACTGTTGCTGAGTTTCACTCAATTCTTCACTGCTGAGCAATTGCACACCATCGGCGTGACTGCTGAGTTTTTCCAGTTTATGGCGCTGCTCTTTTTGCAGATCATAGACCCGCGCTGAAATATCGCCATAAATCTCCGTCCCAGTCAGCTGTTCTAATAAGCCTGCTCGGTCATTGGCATTGGCTTCTAAAAAGGCAGCAAAACCACCTTGAGCCAACATCATCGACTGGGTGAAACGGTGGAAATCCAAACCGGTTAAGCGCTCAACTTCTTTGGGCTTTTCGCTGAGTTTGTCAGTAATAATGCGGCCGTCTAAATGGGCCAGTTCGGTGCGCGCATCCTGCAGTGCGCCGTCGGCTTTATCACGGGCCCTGCGCTGGCTCCAAAAAGCACGATACTCTTGATCTTTCACGGCAAATTCAACTTCCACCAAGCAATCCGCGGTATGCCTGGTCATCAACTCATTGCTGCTTTTAGAAATGCTGCTCATGCGCGGCGTGCGGCTGTACAGCGCCAAGCAAATGGCATCCAGCAAGGTGGTTTTACCGGCGCCAGTGGGTCCGGTAATGGCAAATAAGCTGCTGCCATTAAAAGGCTCTTGGGTGAAATCAATTTTCCACTCGCCTTTTAAGGCGTTGATATTTTTAAGGCGGATGCTGAGAATTTTCATACATCAGCCTCCAGCAGCGATTCAAGTACCTGCCCATGTAAGCCTTTTAATATTTTAATATCTTCATCACTGAGTTCTTCATCATGCAGCCGTTTGGCAAACACTTCATCTGGGGTTAACTCCGCCAGCACTTCGCCAGAGTCACGGGTTAAACCTGCCACTTTATTTCCACGTAAACGCCGCACTCGTAACACTTCCACAGGTAACTCAGCGCAGAGCGCAGTCACCCGCTCATCCAAATCTGCGTAATAGTCGTCGATTTGCACCTGAATTTCCAGCCAAGCCACAGCGTCTGGATCAAGCTGCCCTGCCAGTTCGGCAAACTGCAGTTCTAATTCAACCAGACTGCCAGACAATGAAATCAGCCGCTGAAAACACGGGATTTCAAGTACCTCCACGGCCAATAAACCCGTACTCTCCAAATCAATTTGCAGCAGCTGTTTTTGCTGCTTGGCTTCATCAAAACTCAAAGCAATGGGCGAGCCGCTGTAGCGAATATGCTCTAAACCTGCGACTTTTTGTGGACGGTGAATATGCCCCAAGGCCAAATAGTCAAAGGCGGGGAAAGCATCGGTTGGAAACGCAGTTAAGCTGCCCACATAAATTTCACGCACCGACTCGCTCAGACTGACACCTACAGTGGTTAAATGACCAGTGCCGACAATGGGTACATTGACGCCAAGTTCAGCACGTTTAGCCTCAGCTTGAGCAAACAACTGCGCATAATGCTCGGCGATGGCCTGTTGTAAGTCACTTTGCTTTTCTTGCGCACTTTGCCCCGCTTGACTGCGCTGGATATCCCGTGGACGCAAAAAAGGTATAGCACAGAGCAAGGCCCCGACTTCACCATTACGTTGTTTTAACACCAGCACTTGCTCAGCTGGATTATCGGCAACGCTGGAAATCACGTGGGTATTGAGCTTACCCAGCAACCCCTTGCTTTCATTGAGCATGGCCACTGAATCATGATTTCCAGCAAGAATCACCAGTTGGCAGCCAGTACCATGCATTTGCACAATAAAATCGTTGTATTGCTCACGGGCATAACTGGGTGGCGTGCCAGTATCGAAAATATCCCCAGCAATAATCAAGGCGTCGGCTTGTTGCTCTTGCACAGTTTGCACCAACCAATCGCACCACGCGCGGTGTTCAGCCTGACGGGTTTTGCCCATAAAATGCTGACCAAGGTGCCAATCTGAGGTGTGTAAAATGCGCATGCGTCTGCATCCTTTTGCTGGGTGTTTAGGGTAAAGAGGTCATAAAAAAGCCCATTATTGGCCAAGCTGTTTTTACCCAGCATCGGCCAATAACGGGCCCATAGTGTAAACGATTACGCGTTAGCTAAAACTAAGCCAAAGGGTAATCCGGCTGAATCTGGAATATGCCGCGCGATATCCTGCAAAGCACTCTGGATAATTTCTTCCACCACTGGGTGGTAAAACGCCAACTGCAACAGACTGTGCGCGGTTTCTCCACGCTCAATGGCCAGGGCCAATAGCTGTGCCACATGCTCAGCACGTACGCCCACCATGCTGGCGCCCAATAGCTTGCCACTATTTTTATCGGCATACAGACGCAACACACCTTCGCGATCACTGATCACTTTACTGCGGCCATTGGCTTGACTGCTTGCTGTGCCAAGCAAAATTTCATCTGGTTTGAGCTGATCAAAACGCGCACCAACGCTGATCACATCAGGGTTGGTAAAGGCGATGGCCAGAGGGGTTTTACGCTTAAAGGCCAGCGGCGCACTTTGTGTTGCATTAAAACCGGCCATCGCCCCTTCATCTGCCGCCTCGTGCATCAGCGGACGGTAAGCATTAATATCGCCGACTATATACACCGGATGCTCACCCACTTGCAGGGTGTTTGGATTAAACAATGGCTGACCACGTTCATCCAGTTCAAAGCCGGCCTCAGCTAGATTGAGTTGATCAGTATTCGGGCGACGGCCTAGGGCCACCAGCACTTTATCCACCTGCACTTGTTTATCACCGGCTTTCAGCAACACACCTTGCTCTGCTTTGGCCAGCTCAGCAGGCGCGCCTAAATATAGACTCATTTCTTTAGCAAACTCGGCCAAAGCGATTTTGCTCACTTCTGGATCAGTGATGCCGCCAACGGTGTCGGCCATATCCGCGCCATGCACTTCCACGCCTAAACGGGCCAAAGCTAAACCCATTTCCAAACCAATGGCACCTAAACCTAAAACACCGATGGACTTGGGCAGATCTTCCATTTCAAAAAACTCATCGGTGGTGATGCAGTGCTCAGCAAAGGGCTGCAAAAAGCCCGGCATAATTGGTCGTGAGCCTGCAGCAATAATTACAGATTTAGCGTTAACTAACTGGGTGCCAGAGTCTGTGGTAACTTCTACTAAGGTTGGCTTTAAAAAACGTGCACGTCCCATCAGCAAATGTTCGCCAGCCCCTTGCTTAGCATTCCCCGCAGCACCTTCAGCAAACTGGTCGCGCTGTTCACGTAAAGCTTGCCACGCCACAGCTCCATCTAAACGTAGATGTTCTGCACCGCTGATGCCATAACGGGGGAATTCTTTTTGCGAATTCCAAAATTCAGCAATGTGCAGGGCGACTTTGGAGGGCATACAACCCACCCGGGCACAGGTGGTACCCAGTGGGCCGCTATCAATTAAGATAAAACTCTTTTTAGCGCGGCGCACTTCTCTTAAGGCATACATACCACCGGTACCAGCACCAATAATCGCCACATCAACATTGATTTGTTCAGTCATTTAAACCTCCACTTACATATATTGGCCATACGCTAGCACATAAAGACTGGATACTGCTGCCCTATAGAATACTTTTTTACAGACTATCCGCATAAGCTGGTCACACCTGCGATAGCTGCAACCCTGCCTTGTACCTACGAATAGCTTACAACCCTAACCTGTACCAGCTGGAGACTACGCTTGCGAGAGCTTACAACTCTGTCCTGTATGATCTGGTCATGTGGAGTGCACCCCTAAAGTTGGACTAAATTTCAACGGATAGGGGAGTCACAATGCAAAGGCAAAGACTAACCGTCTAACAGCAACTCACTGTATTTAAATCGAGGCACCATGGATCGCTGGCGGCATCAGCTTATATAAGTAGGCTACAGGAAGGTTAGTTGGGGGTGGACTTCGCGAGTCGCTGGCGTGGCCAGCTCATACAGTGAGCATGGAGTAAGAGTGGTGTGGCGGTTGCGCTCTGCTGGTGTGGCCAGTTTATACAGGTAGTTTAGGCCTCTATTGCTGTTCAACAATCAGTTTTGTTTGTGCTAAAGCGTTCAGCAAGCTAGCAATGTCTTTTCTGACCTTCGTAATGGGAGCATTAAAGTAAGCCGCTATAACATCGCTTAAGGCATGCCCAGACAGCGGCTCTTGCTGCAGCAATTGCCAAGCAACCTTGCCACTGGCATTGAGACGATGGATATCACCACTGGAGGGATGAATCAAAAACAACTCATCGCCAAGCGCATAAGCACTGACACCACTGGCCGCAAGCCAAACGCTGGCTAAATCAACCCCTGCTGAGTCGGCAAGACTAATCGGTGCATGACCAAGCAAACTGGCATTACTTAGGTTTTGTAAATGAGGACTCTCGACTGCTTTAGCTAAGTAGCGTGCGCCGGCCAAGGGCTCTGAATAACGCAATAACAGACAGGGAATGCGCTGTATTAATGGCAAAAGACGCTCAAATAACGCTGCGTTCGGCATATCGCTGTCAGCAAAATTTTGACAAAGTAACTGCAGCAGCCCTTCGCCTGGCGCCAATTTAACCACCTCAGGTGTAACAATCTGTGAGCCGCGCTCAAGCAAGACTATGGCACCAATCGGACTGCTGTCGTTGTAGTGCGCAAGACCGTTTTCGGCAGGAATCACAAAACGATAACACTCATCCTCAGGCCCGGCATAGCGTTCAGTATAGTCAACAAACTCCGCTGAAAAACTATCTGGCAGCGGCATGCGTAAGCGCGGGGCAACCCCCATGGCCACGCCCTCACCGCCCTCCGTTAACCCCAACACATCATCACCAAATACGCGATAGCCAGCCGCGGCAAAAGCAGTGGTTAAGGTGCTTTTACCAGCTTTACTGCTTTCGGGAAAAACAACCAATTTACCGTTGATTTCGACACTGCCACAGTGCAAACCTAACAGTTCTGGCTCAGCATCCAAACGCCGAGCAATCAGCTCGCCAACCAAGCTACAGGCCACCGCTGCAGAGGATGGCAAATCAAACTCATCAGGCTCGTCTCGCCAGCCTTGCCATAAGCCTTCAGCATCGCGGTAAATATAAGTATCCGATGCTGCTCCAGTTGCTGGCTGCACCGAAATTGGCCAGCCTGGCATGGCTTGAGCAAGCGCTTGGATGGCATCCGGTGCGTTTTCAACACGAACACAACGACCAATTTTCGGCAAGATCAAGTCTAACGCTGAATTAGGCATTAGCGTCTTGGTGGACCAAGAAGCACATCTTCGAGAATCAATACAGGATCCTCTGAGTATGCACGAATACGGCTGCGACTGCGGCGGCGACCATCATAACCGCTGGCCCGCGAGTAGCTGCCTCTGGAATAACTGCCCCGCTTATAACTGCCACGCTTTTTTCGATCACCATGCCAGCCCCGTGCTTCAACTTCGCCCACACTAAATAAAGTGGGTGCCACATACGCCGTGGCGATACCGACACCCAGCATGGTCAATAGTCGACGACGCTGTGGACAAGGTTGTTCAGTCGCATCTAACTCATTGTCTGTTAAGTCTTTATTTTCTAATTGATGATTGTGATCGAACATCTATGACTCCAAATTATCGAACTGTGTCCTACAGAACCTACAACAGCATTCCACCGGCCACCTCATTAGCTCGGCATTATACTTCCACTCACCTATCAATTTTATTAACGACAGAGTACTAGCCCTATAGTGACAGACATAAACCCCACGAGTTCAAGCATTGCCGGCCTATGCCTAACAGCAAGGGTTGCAGCAAAACACCCACCTAGAAAATAAATCCTACCGGCTACTGCTCAAACCAACTCAGTCTTAGCCACTTACACTGCAGCAGGCACCTCAGGCAAACTGCGACACTTCACACAATAGACATAATCAAACATGCGGGTAATACCCACTGCTTTAAAGCGCCATTCTTGTTCAAGAATATCGCGCTCTTGAGTGCACTCAACCACAAAAGTATCGCCTAATAATTGCTCCACTTGCTCACGAGGTACTGCAAAGGGTGGGCCTTTCATTTGATGCTGTGGGTAGTCCATGGTTAGCAATAAGCCTTTACAGCCTTGCGGCATGATTTTGCTTAAATGCACAGCCTTTACAGCCTTGCGGCATGATTTTGCTTAAATGCACAGCATATTGCTTACGTAAATCGTTCGGCAAAGCAATCAATGCCGCACGGTCATAAAACGCTGGGTAACCCGCTAAATCTGCGGCGGTTAAGTCAAAAAAATCACCCTGTAAAATAGTGATTTTACCGGCTGTATAAGCCGTGAACAGTCCTTGCTGAGTAATTACTGGGGTTAAATTTTGCTCAACAAAAAAGTCAGTAACCGCTTTTTCAATCAGCTCAATGCCCAGCACTGTGTAGCCTTGTTCAGCCAGCCAGCAGAGATCGACACTTTTGCCACACAAGGGCACAAACACCTTACTGCCTTGAGCAATCTCTAAACGTGGCCAATAGAGTTCCAAATCTGGATTCACCACATTG
>CAJDVK010000049.1_pt2 | contig 14520 bp, 9 predicted proteins | sample 7391401 | NCBI WGS metagenome assembly CAJDVK01 (sample SAMEA7055696, study PRJEB34461) | soil metagenome | biome: terrestrial ecosystem; feature: Peninsula; material: soil | place: Antarctica | collected 2016
ACCACGACAGTGAGCGCAAGATCAGCATGGTGCATGCAGGCATTCCCCCACAATGGAGTATTCAAGACGCCCTCGCTCGCGCCGAAGAACTGCAGCTTGTGCTGCGCGATGACAGTTTGCTCTTGCCCTTTTTAGATGGCATGTATGGCGATCAACCAGCTGTTTGGAGCGACGACCTAAGCGGTATTGAACGCTTACGGGTGATCACCAACTACTTTACCCGCATGCGCTTTTGTAGCGCTGAAGGTGAGTTAAATCTCACCGCGAAAGAAGGTCCCGATAACGCGCCAAGCGGTTTTGCGCCCTGGTTCAGTCACCCCCACCGCCTCACTCGCAATGACACCATTTTATTCGGCCACTGGGCTGCACTGGAAGGGCAAAGCTCAAGCCCCAAGGCAATCGCCCTAGATACTGGCTGCGTATGGGGTGGTAAAATGTCACTGTACAATATCGATAACCAGCACTTTGAACGCTGCAATTGCTCACCTGCCCTTTAATAATTACAGCTGACGAGACTCCAATGGACGCATTTAAACGCATCAACATTAAACAAGCCAAACAACTCTGCGAGCAAGGCGCAGTGATGGTCGATATTCGCGACCCAGAAAGCTATGCTAATGGCCACCCCACTGGCGCCATCCATCTAGATAACCACTCATTAGCCGATTTCATTGCCAATGCAGATCTGGATGTGCCAACCATTGTTATTTGCTATCACGGACACTCCAGTCAAAGCGCTGCTGCTTATTTGCACAGCCAAGATTTTAGCGATCTATACAGCATGGATGGCGGCTTTGAGGAGTGGCGACAGGCGTTGCCGGAGCTGGTTGAGCGCAGCGCTGAGTAAAGTATCGCCTTCTCAATGCTCTATCTAGCAATACAAATATAGGCTCAGATCCCCGCTGAACCTAACGCGGTTTGGCGTTGTCCCAATAGTACAGAGAAGCTGACTACCCAGTCAGCGTCTCTCTCACTGTCTAAAAGAGGACACGTCATGAAAAAGACCGCATCAGCCCACTGGCAAGGCAACCTTAAACACGGCAAAGGTACTATCTCATGCTGGCTGTTTCTCGATGGCCTTCTCCATGCTGCTGGGCGAAGAAAACTTTACTCCAGACAGTATCGACACCAAAGCCACGGTGACGCTGGAAAAGCTGAGTGATGGTTTTGCTATCACCGCTGTGCATCTGCAGATGCAGGCGCGTATTCGAGGTATTGATCAAGTCACGTTCGAAGAGATCGCTAACAAAGCTAAGATGGGTTGTCCTGTATCTAAGCTGCTGAATGCAGATATTACATTGGACGCCACGCTGCAAAGTTGATTTTTATAGAGCGCCTCGCATGGGGCACTCGTAGCGCTCAACTCCTTATTCGATGGCCAAACTCACACCATTTTAGTTGTGGTGGTGATGTCGTTTATCAATGCTATGAGGTGCAGAAATGAATAACCATGATGTGTTACTTGGGGAAGATTACTCCCACAAAGTTAGCGCGCAATACAACAGCCAAGAGGCGGCTGATCAGGCAGTAGAGATACTGGTGAATAAAGCCCAAATACCGCGCTTTCAGATCCGCGTCGTGAAACCGTACGACTCCAACATGGCAAGTAAAATCGAACCAGAAAGCAAGGGAATTGCTCGGACTCTGGCCAAATCGCATAAAGTGCTGGGCATCGGAGGTCTGGTATTCGGTTTAGTGCTGGCAGCAGTCCTCGTTATGGTAGGCCCAGAAATGACACGTGCAAGCCCGATGTTTACATTTATCGCGCTGGGTTTTTTGTTCACTTTTTTAGGTTTGCTCTTAGCGGGCGTAATATCCCTGCGACCCGACAATGATCCTATGCTTGAACAAACGCGCACTGCAACAGATACCGGCCACTGGACGGTTATCGCGCACTGCACCGACCTCGATCAACAGACGCGTGCGAAAGACAACATTGATTATTCATCGCAAACACTGTGAATTGTTTTGACCTCTGGACCGAAATCAGCTTGAGTACTTTCAAAAGAAAGTGCTCTTTTTAGGCATCATCTTAATGCTCAGCAAGCTCACGACACAACTGAGCAAGCTGATTAGCCCTCCGGCAACAGCGGCTGCGGTTGCAAAAACGGTACTGGATCAACCGGGCCGCCAGAGTAAATCCCAAAATGCAGATGAGGTGGTGTGGTTCTGGCATTACCCGTGTTGCCCACAAATCCAAGTACGTCGCCCCTCTTAACCGTATCGCCGGATGCAATCGCGAACGCATCCAAGTGCGCGTAGTAATAGCGGGTACTGCCGACGCCTAATAAGCCAGCCGATAACCACAGATGGTTGCCGCCAATGCCACCTGTGCCGGTACGCACACGACCATCCACTACCGCGGTGACGGGTGTGCCTCTTTTAGCAAAGATATCCACACCATGATGCTGCCGATCACCGCCATCGCGAGCTACACCAAAGCGACTGCCTATATCGCGCTGCGCTGCACCTTCTACGGGAAACGCTAATGAGCCACCTTTGGCAATCGCCAGTGAATACTCAACCTTAGCGAACAATTCCGGTTGCAAAACAATGCGGTAATTGCCTGATTCAGAAATAACTCGACTGCTATTTACGCCATCTGCACTCAGCTCCGCGAAATTTGACCAACCTTGTGCGTCACTTTTGCGCTGTTCCAAACTGGCATACAACCGACTGTCTGAAGTGTCCGTACGCGAAAGTTGCCATAGCAGCTTTTCTCCCTGCTTAAGCGCCACCTGATAAATATGCGCCTCAACCTGATCATCAGCAAAGGATTTAGAGGTGCGGTAGCGGTCGTCAATACACACAGCTTTCTCACTCGCCCGATCAACGGCTCCAATCCATTGTTGCCCCAGCGGGCTATCTAGCAAGCCGGCCCAACGTAAACGCCAAACAAAAACATCCCGCGGTGACCAGCCAAATACCCCAAATGCGACGTAACGCACTGCGCTTTCGCTGCTTTGCACCGCTTTCTGGCGCAAGTCATTATGAACAGTCAGAACAGCTATCAGTACAACTAACAGGCTAAATAATAACCAAGGCCCTATGCGACGCTTTCTTGCTTTCACCGTGGGTTGGCCAGCGTTATTCGTATCTGTACCAGAGGCAGGCGTTTGCTGATTAGCAGATGCTTTGAAGGGATCATTCATATATCTACTCACTGCTTTATCGTAGTAGGTCGTTTGTCATAACAAAGTCTACAGAAAATGACTGCTCGTGCAGGTCAAGCGGCAAAGACTGTGCGGAGCAGTTTTTAAGTCATTGATATCGAAATATGGCGAATAGCATTAGAGCTAACGGGCGCAACTAGGCGGCACACTGAACAACTGATGAGATACTTAGAAGCGCGAAAGACAGAAGTAGCTACGCCAGACAAGAGCACTCAAACTGAAGTATCAGCAATGCTCTTGTCTGGTTTGCAGCCTTAACTGGATTTACTGAGTAGCAGGGGGAAACAGAGCCCGTCTTATTTTCTGCCGCCAGCAACCAGCATTAGGCCACCCGCAAAAATTGCCGCAATACCTGCCCACATTGGAATATTAACGGTTTCTTTTTCTTTGGCGGTAAGCTCAACAGAGCCCAACTTGACCACAGTCGTGTCTTTTGTATAACTAAACCCACCATAGGCAAGACCTAAAGTGCCGGCAATAATCAAAGCGATCGCTAGAGTTCTCATTGCATTCATGTCGTATATTCCTTTTATTATATATTCAAACCACAGCACCAAAGGCTTTTTGGAGAGCGAGTTCTAAACCATTAAAGCACGATTTGATCGGCATGCGGCAAGCAAAACCATAAGATCGGCATAAATGGTTTTTTGCCACTCAATGCAAAATGCTAGAAGAACACTAACACTAGGACTCAGCTCTTTCGTCGATACACTCATAACCGCCCATTTCAAACTCACGACAGGTCCACAGACGTTGACCATAAACAGTACAAAGCATCGTTGATCGATCCAAGGCTGCACACCAGCCGTCGTCTAAGCGAGCCATGCTCATTGCGCCCCACTTATCTTGCTCAATATACTGCTCTGGCACACCCATATCGGTAATCAGCATGGCTTCTAAGCGACAACAATTCGCCTTGCAAGTCGAGCAGGTTACGTCAGCGCTCAGCACGTTGATCACTTCAATATTCATTGTTTATTACGCAGCAATTTTATATAGCTCATTGTATGTACTAATGTTTTTTGCATAACAGCTTATTAATAAATACACGCTAAAATAGGCTGTGCCGCGATACAGTTACAAGTTAAGAAGCCTCTTATGCCAGTCACACCCAATACGCATGGATATCTGTGAAACTGATTAAATGCCTGTATAATTTAAAGCGCACTATTTCACCAATTCACCCAACCCCTAAACATAAAAAGCGCAGCCTTTTCGGTACTACGCTTTTTTATATCGAGCTTATTTAAACTCGCAACGAGTCGTTCTAATCAACCACCCGCTGCCAGCTAAATCCACACCTTACCAGTCAATCCACCGCTAACCGTCGCAAGCGCGCAGTCACCTGACGCTCTGCGCCAGCGGTTGGAAAGGCAACACAATCACCTTGTATAAGCTGTCCGTCGACGATGAGCTCAACGTGCCCCATACCGAGGTTTTCGGGATCTTCAATGGTGATAATCAGCACACCATCTGGGCCGTTAATCCGAGCGCTAGCACCACCCCAATGGGTTGGGATGCGGGGAGCAACTTTAACTGCTCCGCGCTGCAGGCTTAGACCAAGAATCCCTTCTACCGCTAGTTGCCAGCTCCACCCGGCAGCTCCCGTATACCAGGTCCAACCGGCATTACCGGTATTGGCTCCTGCGCCACGGATGTCTGCCGCCAATACATAGGGTTCTCCGCGATAAAGCTCAGCCCCGATAAGTGTGTCACTGCGGCGAATGGGATTGATCAAGTCGAAAATCTCATAAGCCTGATCCGTATTACCCAATTGAGCATGGGCTAGACCTAACCAAGCCGCGGCATGGGTGTACTGCCCACCGTTCTCGCGGACACCCGGTGGATAGGCGCGAATATAGCCTGGATCGCGCGTCGTCTTGTCGAATGGCGGGGTCAGCAAACGCACCAAGCGCGCATCACGATCAAGCAAACGCTCGGTCGCGGCATTAACACCTGCGACAGCTCGCTCCGGTGAGAGGCCACCGCCTAACACCGCCCAAGATTGGGAGATGCTATCGATCTGACACTCTTGGGAATTCTTCGAGCCCCATGGCAAACCGTCATCATCGAAAGCGCGGACATACCATTCGCCATCCCAGCCAGCGCTATCAGCCGCCCGGCGCAGATCATCGGCACGTGCACGCCAAGGCTCATCAAGATCCGTGCGCCCCACCTCTTGAGCCAGACTAGCAAAGGCTTCAGCGCAAGCCGCAGCGAACCACGCGAGCCAGACACTTTCACCACGCCCTTCCCTACCCACGCGATCCATACCATCGTTCCAGTCACCCGTACCCATCAGCGGTAATCCATGCGCACCCAAGGTAACCGCACGATCTAACGCACGTTGGCAATGCTCAAACAAGGTTCCAGTTTTATTGCCTGCCTCGAACAGCGAATAGCGATCTTCCTCACCGGCTGCCAATGGCGCAGCAGAGAGGAATGGCACGTTTTCAGTAAGGATCGAGATATCGCCGGTCGCCTGCACATAGCGTCCGGTGGCGTAAACCAGCCACAACAAGTCATCGGAGAAGCGCGTTTTTACCCCGCGCCCGGCTGGTGGATGCCACCAGTGCAGCACATCGCCTTCCTCGAACTGATGTGAAGCACTTTCCAAGATATGCGCACGTACACGCTGCGGTTCGGTAAACAGCAACGCCATCATATCTTGCAGTTGATCACGGAAACCAAAGGCACCACCCGCTTGCTGAAACCCAGCACGGGCGAGAATGCGCGAGGCGTAGTTCTGATGAATCAGCCAACGATTCACCATAAGGTCCAAAGCTGGATCGGGGGTCGCAACCTGAACAGCACCAAGACGACTCTTCCAGGTCGCATCGTTATCAGCCAGCCCTTGTTTAGCCGTCGCAACATCTGACCAATGCTTAGCAAGTTCTGTTGCTTCGGCTAGATTTCTGCCTTCACCCAGCACAAACACCACTTCTTCAGTGGCACCAGCCGCCAGATCAATATGCACCTGGAATACTGCGCACGGATCCGCGACGTTATCCAAGGCGCCATCAAGACTCCAAGCGGCTAGGCCAGCTGGTCGCGCAGGATTACCATGACGACCGAGAAACGCCGCGCGATCACAGCTCAGGCTATGCGGTGGACGACTCGCAGCGAGAAACGCCGTACGTACACCAAACTCCGGATTCCAATCATTGCGTGCGATCAATGCCTGACTTTTAGCATGAAAACCACAGACCAGATGCGGTTGCGACATGCTGGTCATCGAACCCAGCAGCCATTCAGCATAGTAGGTAACGGTGAAGCGACGGTTACGCTCGCCGGGATTGGTCAGGGTTAACAATGCCAGCTTGACTGGAGCACTAGGCGGAACAAAAACAGTCAAACGTTGTTCCAGCCCTTCACCATTACGCAGCCACGTGGTGGCACCAGCATGGTGTTGAATCTGACAGGTTTCATCGCCCCCCGCGGGTAATGGAGTTGGTGTCCAAATATCAGCAGTTTCTTCGTCACGCAGATACAGCGCTTCGGTCTGCGGATTGAGCACGGGGTCATTTGACCACGGTGTGAGACGATGCTCACCACTATTAATGCACCAAGTGAAGCCCAGCCCCGCTTCTGAAACAATGGTGCCAAAAGTCTCGTTGGCCAAGACGTTGCACCAAGGTGTCGGTGTCACTCGTCCTTTGTCGAGATGAATTACATAATCGCCGGAGTCCGCACTAAAACCGCCTAAGTCGTTGTCGAAAACAAGGTTATCGGGGCGCAACAATGGCGTTGCACGCAACAGTGGTGCCGTGTGCGTTACCAGTGGTTGGAAAGGCGGCAACGGCGTGCGCTTATGCTGCGCCGTTGCCAGTGCTGTGGCCAATGACCCAGCCGCCACATCAAGTACCAGTCGAGCTGTAGCGGTAAGTGTACGACGCTGCAGTGCGCCGATTCGCTCAGCAGCCAAAAGATGAACGCCGCCCTGCCCACCCAGCCCCACTCGCACATTAACTTCACGCAGCGTAGCAAATAACAGCTCGCGAACAGGCTCCTGATAGCTTGACACCCCCTCCTGCAGAAATACTAAATCAACCTGCAGACCACAACGCTGCCACCACTGATGCATCCGAACAATAGTCGGCAGTAATGGTAAATGAGCCTGATTGATAACGCGCACCAGAACAATAGGCAAGTCACCCGACAGTCCCATACTCCAAAGATGCGGCTGAGAAGGCAGATCAGTGTCCGACGCCACTAATATAGTCGACGGCGTACGCGGGAAAACCAAGTCGCGGCATAACGCCTGTGCCTCAGCAAATATATGCGAATCAATTTCGAGACGCTGTGCCTCCTGTGCGGTCGAGCGCAGTGCATCTTCCATCGCCCAATCAAGCGCTGGTCCAGTACCAAAACGCTCAGCGATCTTCAGCACTTCTTCCCGTGAATCGGCAACAACAGTGACAAAATCAAGCTGTACCGATGCGCCGGGTACCAAGACCACATGTGCGCGCAAGGCCATAATTGGGTCAAGCGTCCAGCCAGTTTTACCTTCCAGGGTCTGAATAGCGCCCTGCGGTTGTTCCATATCGCCCTGACGACCCAGAAACTGCCTGCGGTCGGTCTCAAAACCATTGAGTGTCACTGCAGAATCGGTGCTTAGCAGACGATGCAGAAGAACCGGTGGCTGATCATCAGGTCGCCTGGAGCGACGCTCGAAAAGCAGCGCATTCTGCTCAGCTAAACGCTCACTGTGGATAAACAGCTTACTAAAAGCAGGATGCCGCTCATGCGCGATTGCCGGCGCCAGAATAATCTCTGCATAGCTAGTGACATCCAATTCGATCACCTGATTACTATCGTTAGATAGCGTAAGGCGTCGGATTTCCACATCATCGTTGGATGCAATCACAACTTTTAAATCGGTTGACAGTCCAGCCCTGCGCTCATGAAACTCAATGTTATGCGCGTGATAGTTGGTGTCTGATAACCGGTTTGCATCGTTGCGACCTAACGACCACACAGCATCGCTATTACGTTCGCTTAGATAGATGCGAGCATCACCACCGCAACGTACAGGGTCGCCCGTCCAACGGGTTAAGGCTTGACCACGCCACCACAAGGCACTGTCACCCGTATCGCTAATCCAAGCTGCCAAATGACCGTTACCCAACACATGGAGCTGAGGCTCTGACGTCTCGGATGCCGTCCAACCCTGCAGCGTGGGCGTTGCAATGCGGTTCAGGTTTGGAGTGATCTCGTCAGTTTCGGTCGGCTGCTCAAGTGGAAACTCACGTGGCACACGCTCCTGCAACAACAGTGCAGTAGCACGCATATGCGGATCGCGATTGAAACGCTTAATCAAAATATTATCGTTGAGCGCATTACCAATCGCGGCACTGATCATACCTTGGTGGTGAGCCATATAAGAACGCACCGGCGAGAAGCTGCCTTCAATCGGCAGACGTTCCGGCGTAAAGTCGGCAGCCTCGAAAAACCCATAACGATCACGTAAGCCGAGCTTATCAAGACGGCGCAGGTTAGCTGTAGCAGCAATCGGCGCGACGGCTAATGCCAGCGCACTCGCATAAGGTGCAACAACATAATCCTCAGACAAACCGTGCTTTAAACCAAGACCTGGCACACCAAACGCTTGATACTGGTAGTGCTTTGCATCATTACGCGCGGCAAAGCCTGACTCAGAAACACCCCAAGGCAGGCCGAGCTTCTCGCCATAGCGCTGCTGCACAGCAACTGCAGCACGCTCACTCTGGCCGAGCAGTCGCCCTGCAACGCTTGGCAACAATAGAGCGGGCATCAGATACTCAAACATTGAGCCGTTCCACGACAAGATCGTCAATTCGCCAGCCGCCCTACTCAAGGGCCGACCTAAATGGAACCAGTGCTTGACCGGTACATCATGCTTGGCAATGGCAAAATAACTGGCCAAACGCGCCTCACTCGCCAATAGATCATAGTGGTGCTGATCCAGCTGATCGGATTCGAGATTGTGGCCGATAAAGAAGGTACGGGTTTCCTCGTCATACAATGGATTAAAATCCATAGCAAAGGCGCGTGTATAAGCCCGCGTGGCGCATTGTTGAAGACTGTTATGCAGTTCTAGGCAAGCAGTTTTTCCGAGATCGAGTGCCGCAGTCATATCAGCAACCCATTGTTGATGCTGCGCGCCAACCGGATCGAGTTGTTTAAGTGCTCTGCGTGTCTGCTCAGTACAATTGCTTATCTCAGCAAAAGAAGCATCAGCTGGCGGTAGCGCCTCTAGCACCTTCGCGATGCCGTCTAACTCAGACGGTGCGGTTTCAATCAGCGCCAGCCAAGGTGCCAGCACATTAAGATCGCGCAACATGGTCATTAAATGGTGATCAGTACGTTTGAGCCACAGATGTATTTCATCTGGTTCAGCCTCAGTACCAGCTTCAAGTAACTTGGCAATGCGCATTTTAAGATGCAGCCAATCATCGCTGTTGAGCTGCACCAGTAGCGACCGCCAATTTTTCGGTGTGTCACGCATCACCGGCAGTTGCTTAATAATGCTATTAAGCTCAGCGGTAATGGCCTCGCGATCCGCATCGGGCAAAACAAAGACAGCTTCACACAGCAAATGCAGCTCATCCTTAAGACCATCCCATAATTTTGGTGATAACGCTGTACCTGTCGCTGCCTCTCGGCAGCCTGCGCTCAAGGTCAGTAAACTGACAGCTAAATTGCCGCTATCAACCGTTGAAATATAGCGCGGCTCAAGCGATTTAAGTGTTCGGGTATTAAACCAGTTCAGCGTATGGCCGTTATGCGTCTCCAGTCGATCGAGCGCGTCCAATGCAGCGGTCATACGTGCAGCAAAATCACGGCGTCCGATATGACCCAAATCCCACGCTGTCATTGCTGCTAAAAGAAGCATACCGACGTTAGTCGGTGAGGAGCGGTGCGCAATATCTTCGTACGGAACGGCTTGGTAATTATCCGGCGGCAGCCAGTTATCATCAGGACCGGCGAATGTTTCAAAATACAACCAAGTGCGTCGTGCAACCAGACGTAAGTACAGGCGATCTTTTTCACCGAGGATCTCCGATATTGGCTGTAGCTCTCGGCTAATCAGCCAAGCAATCTGCGGTGAGACAAACCACAGCAGCAACAACGGTGCTGCACCCAACAAAGCAACGGGGCTAAACAAACCGAGCAGCACCGTAATCGTTATCGACAGTACCGGTGCAGCAGCCATTTCGCGCCAGGTGCCCAGCTTAGTTTGCGAGACTTGCGCAGCGGAATGCGCCGCCGATGTCCATTCTAATAAATAACGTTTCGAGACATGCATGCGCCACAGCGCACGCGCAATTGCTTCACTCGCGACCGCGGCATCGTGTGCAAGGAAGATTACCGCTAACAACCAACGCCCAGCGCTGTCAGCCAACGGATGCAACATATGGCGAATCTCGTCTGGCTTGCGCACACGCATTAGCCGCGAAAGCACATCGATAAACAGATGCACACCCAGCGAACCTACAGCCAGCAATGTCCAAACTAAGGCGTGTGCGGGCATCAACAGCCAACCCGCCACAGCAAAAGCAATCAGCATCGGCGCGACTAAACTGCGACGCAGATTATCGGTAACTTTCCAATAGTCGAGTGCCGAAAATCGGCTGCTGAGAGTTTGCTTGCCGCGGCTTGGTACAGCACCGACAAGCCAAGGAGTAAGCTGCCAATCACCACGAATCCAACGCAGTGCGCGTCGCGCATAAGCAAGATAATTCGAGGGAAATTCCTCATAGAACACAATATCGCTAGCAAGTGCTGCGCGACCATGAATCCCTTCAAATAGATCATGACTGAGGATAGCGTTTTCCGGCACACGACCCTGCATACACTCGTGGAATGCAGCAACGTCAAACACGCCCTTACCGGTAAAAATCCCTTCACCAAAAAGATCCTGATACACATCCGAGACCGCACGACTGTAGATATCAATCGTGGTATCACCAGAATAAAGACGAGTAAACAGCGAATGACTTTCAGCTTCGGGGGAAATTTCGACCCGAGGCTGAATAAAGGTATAGCCACAGATCGGCTTACCCGTGGTTGGATCAAACTCAACACGGTTCAGTGGGTGCGCCAGCGTTCCCACCAAACGATTAATCTCATTAGCTTGCGAGCGCGTATCCGCATCCAGCGTAACCACAAAACGTGCCTGACACAGCGCATCGACATTACCTTCGCGCAGCATAAACGCATCAGGCTGGTGGCCTAGTATTAGACCCACCAGCTCTTCAAGTTTGCCACGTTTGCGCTCCCAGCCCATCCAGCAGCCTTCGGCAGAATTCCAACGACGTCCACGGTGCAAAAGCGCGAACGGCGCATGCTCTGCATAACGCCTATTAAGACAACGTATACCCGCAACCAGAGCCTCTTCAATCGCCTGATCTTCAGGCATATGCTCTGAATCCGCATCGGCTAGGTCGCTGAGCAGCGCCATACGCACCAGCGGATCGGGATTGGATAACCAGTGCATTTCCAGTCGTTCCAGCAGCGACTCAACCTCAGCTTTACGGCGTAGAATAATCGGCATAACCAGTGCCGCGTTCAAGCCAGACGGCAGACCATGACTAACATCTAGTTTAGGCAACACGCGCGGAGGAACGAATCGACTCACCAGCCAGTTAGTAAATGTGACGCCAATAATCATGGCTGGTGCCAACGACAACACCAGCCCAACGATCCACGCGACTGAACCTGCATCGTAAACAGTCAATGATGCGATAGGAAACAGCAGCGCTATCAGGCTAAAGCTGACTAGAGTAGCGCTATAACTTTTACCAGGATGCGCCATAATCCCGCGGCTCCAGCGAGCACGCCAGCTAGCGCGAAAGCCAACCTTACGCTCAAGCTCCACACGGCCTTCAGCAGTCAGCCAATAGCCAATATGTCCTGAACGTCGAGCATCCACATGCTCGCGCGATAGTTCCAGTGCCGCCGTGGCAACATCCCACTCAGAGACCGGAGCGCTGTCGGCAATCTGCTCAACCGCCTTGCGATAGCGATCACGCGTTTCAAAATCCATAGCCGAATAAACCCCTGCAGGATCATCCTGCAGAATCGCCTCAACATGGCTCACTTGCTCAAAAAACTCCTTCCATGGAATATTTGAGATCACCAGCAAAGCAGAAATCGCCCGTGAAACGCTTTCGGTAGGATCCAGCTCTTGATATAACGCTGAGCGCGGTAAGGTATCAAATGGTGACTCGAGATCAGGAGACAGCTCAGAAAACGACTGCACCAGCTCTTCCAAGCACACCAGCCGCAGCATGGCTGGAAATGCCCAAAGCTCAGCGATCGTCAACGGACCTTTGCGCTGATAGGCGTTAACAAACTCAACCACCCCAGCAAAACCAATTTGTATGTGCGCCACATCAAGCATGCCTCGCGCCAGCCCAAAAACGCGCGGAACACCACGATAATCAGGGTCAGCCAGCCGTGGCAAACGTCGATAAAACGAAGCAGGTAAATCTCCACGTACCTGGCGGATGGCACGACGTAACTGAAACTCATTGTCGAGCAACCACTCAGAAACCTTGGTTAGATAAGGATTCGGCTCAACGCAATGATCACGCGCACAATCCAGCCAAGGAAGCATTGCGGAAAGGTTCTGCCAAGATGAGGCTGGCTCAGGCCGCCCCGCGACAATATCGTGACCTGCTCGGAGTTTGGCAGCGCTACAGATACGCACATGAGCTGACTCGCTCGTATCGTCCAATGGTGATGTGGTATGTGTCATATCATCCTCTGACTGGGCAGTCTTATATCCGTTGCGTTGCATGTTTCACAATGGGTCTTCGCCTGACTGTGCTTCTGTCGAACCAGCAGCACTGGGACGCTGACGCGGTTGATCAGATAATCAGCAACACTGCCAATCGCCATATCCGCATGGCCACTTTTGCCTGCTGCCGAAAGCACTATCAAATCCGCACACTCTTCCATAGCGGCATCAACCAGCGCACGGCGTGAATCCCCGCTGAGCAATAAGCGCGTACCTGTTGTCAGTGGAGCGGGCAAGCGCGAGCGCAGTCGGGCCAGATACTGCCTAGCAGCGTGTTCGTTATGACGGTACAACTGTTCACGCAAGGTGATGGCTTCCGCGTTGAGCAGATCGCCCTCAATCAGGTCAAATTTTGGTGCGGCATGCACGAGTAGCACTTCAGCGCCATTAGCAGCGGCAATTTCGAGGCCGAGTGGCAAAGCGCATTCTGAGCGGGACGCGCCATCCAGCGGAAGCAGCAACTTGCGATAGAGTATTGGTTTACCGCCGACCGGTAGCGATGGAACCAGCAGCACTGATGCGTTGGCAGCTTCGACGATTCGCCGTGCAGTACCGCCTAGACCGCCAAAGGGGCGATTAATATCACGGCCACGACCCAGCACAACTAGATCCACTGCGTTATCACGGGCCCATGCGCAAATACGCTCAGCAGGCGACCCATCCACAATCACCACTTCAGCTTGAAGGTCTTTAAAGTGCGACAGACGCTCATGCAGATAGGTATTCGTAAGGCAGTGACGTTCCGTCCACTCCACCGGATCCATCGGCTCCTTAGCTGCAGACGACGCAAGCACATGTATAACTGTCATACGTGCACCGAGGGTATTAGCCACCGCTGCGGCATGAGTCAATACGGCTTCCGCAAAAGAAGCCCCGTGAACACAAGCAAGTACATGGCGAGAATTCCTCCGCTCAGTGGACGACTCTGTTGGTGTACTCTGCATTGGCAGTTCAGATTGAGACATATTGTTATACCTCCGTGTCGCGAATTATTTTTTCAAGCGTGAACTGTCTAGTACTGACGTGCTCACCTTGACCGAGTCGATTCAAAGCACAGTAATCACCGAGATCTTCGACTTACTAAGTTGGCAAATTGCTCGCCCCGTCTAGACGACCATTAACTTGAAAAGTATTAATATAATTGCGGTCTTGCTGTTTATAATCTTGGTGTAGCATCTTTGATCGTTACTTGAAATACATACAAGGATTGGCTGCCACCCAGGCAACATCTAAGATCGTTGCCGTAAAACCATAAACATAAACTATTGAATAATAAGAGGTTTATATTGAGCCAGTTATAGCCACCAGCCTTTAAAGATTTATTTTTACTGTTTAATTAATTAGCCATATCAACTAAACTTAAATAAGAGAGGTTTATTTAATTTTGTATACGTCTAATACTTACTGAACCATTTTATTGTCAGACAGCTGAAAACCATTAATAACTATTTGCTATAAAGCCTATCACTTAACGCGTATACCTATGAAGTCTAATAACTAATCAGCCTAAGCTGACTGAGCAGTCATAATATTGCGACATCAATAGTTCTACTAGGTTCCGTA
>CAJDVK010000055.1_pt1 | contig 14331 bp, 10 predicted proteins | sample 7391401 | NCBI WGS metagenome assembly CAJDVK01 (sample SAMEA7055696, study PRJEB34461) | soil metagenome | biome: terrestrial ecosystem; feature: Peninsula; material: soil | place: Antarctica | collected 2016
GTGCCCTCTGCGTTACCAGCACGCTCTGCACCTACACAGGTTAACTCATTGCCCAACTTTGCTGCTTCTTCGGGGCTCACTGCGGCAAAACCTACAGCAGGTAGAGCCAGAATAGAAGTCAGTGTAAAAGCCATACTAGCGCGGCGATATATCATTATTATTATCTCCAACTCTTATTTTACTTATGGGCTTAGCGGGTTATGACGCTAAGCTCGCAATACATAATTTGCTAATTAGAACGAGTATTTTGCTGAGAAGGTCAACTCATCACGATCTGTAAGCTGGCGGTTTCTTCTCATACTTGCTTCACCTAAATAGGCAACGTAATTGAGGTCTAACTCCAAATTATTGAGGTATTTAAAAGTGGTGCCAACGGATAAGCGGCGGTCACCTTGGCCACCAGCAATAGCGCCCTGTAAAGGTGTTTTTCCATCAATTACGTGAGAAAAACTAACTGGTACATCCAAATCCCACCCCGAGAATAAACCTGGGTACTCTAGACTCACTTGTAATGTGTAGGCTGTAGCAGTTTTAGTTTGATAAAAGTCATCTGTATCAATTTTATATTTACTATAAGAACGCCCGCCTTCTCTATGCGAGTCCACACCAGTAACACCGGTATGCACAAGCTCACCGACGATAGTGGTACCGCGCGACCAAGGCATACTACCCAAAGTATGGATAAAACTTACCTGCGCTTGGTAACCTTTACCGCGTGTATCTGTAGGTGTGCCATTGGGTCCTAAAACAATAACAGGCGCGCCATCACGGTAAGAAATCTCACTGGAGACCTGAGTATCACCAAAGCTGGTGGAGGCACTGACACCTGTGAGCTTGATATTGTCGTAATAGTTGATTTTATAGCTGGAGTAATCTGAAGCTAACGTGATTCCTGCAGGGTTTTTATCATGGTAGTTAATATGGAAAAGTGAGAATTCCCAATCAAAATTCGGCCGATAGATGGCACGCACACCATACTGCCCACTATCCTTCGGCTTATTCATACCTGCGTATGCAGCGCCACCCTTAGGATCAAGATTTAAAAGATAGTAGTCAGCTCTCGGCCCAATATAGTCAGATGTGGAAGTAAAGCTGCCCACTGGGTTCAACTCATTTTCTAGCCATTCATATTGGTAGTAAGCAGACAGGCCAAACTTCGGACCAATGTTCCAGTCTGCGGATACCTGCCCCGTTGGCAGCAATATCTCTTTGGTTTCAGTTGTCGTATTGCGGATAAAACCCACAGAAAAATGGGATTTAGAATTTCCGACATCTAAGTTGTGGCCATCGCGCAGAAAATTCAGCACCGGCATGACATCGCTAAATAAATATGCATCTAAGAAGCGGCTACGCCCACCACTGTAGTATTTAGCACCACGGCCAAACTTATCACTAGCGCGAAAATGGTTAACCGAAGAACTCTTATTATCATTTCTACGATGGTAAACATGGTCATAAAAAGTAGTGCCGCGTAATACACCGCCCCACTCACCCCAACTACTGGTGTCATTGGTGTACACCAGTTCACCTAACGCACCAATACGATGGGTCGTTAACGAGTAGCGATCAAAGTTCCGGTTACCATCATCTGCGTTTATATCGGCTATCAGTCTCTTATCTTGCTTCTCCATTCGCATACCGATGCCATAACCCGTAGTCAGACTCCACGATAAGCTACCGCCATGCTCAAAATGGATCGGCTCGCCAGCACTGGCCATTGTTGTAACACCAGCTGCTACCGCAGCGACCAAACTGGTTTTAACCAGCCGATTTAGATGGAAGATAGAGCCCTTTTTGTTATTTTTACTCATGCTAACTCTCCAGGTTTAAGGCATATCAGCTATGTTTTAAAAACCACTTCTTGTTTAAATATGAGTCACCTGCATATCTACAGATGACTCGCGACTACCAAGCAAACGCTGGTAGCGATAACACTCCCCTATCAGTTTTCGTGTAATCCGCCCCTCTCCCAATAAAAAATTAAGGTGCGCCAGTGTTTCGCCATTGGCGAGTAACACATCGAACGATGAGCGCACTTTTGGAAACATAAACCGCATCAATTGGTCAGCAGTTTGCGCTTCAGTCATTTCTTCCAGCAATGCATCGAGGTGACCGTGATGGTGTTCGATCAACTGCCCAAGACGATGATGCAAGCCATAAAACGGACGTTCATGGGCAGGCAGAACCAAAACCTCATCTGCTACTTCGCGCAACTTCTGCAAACTTTCCAGCCATTCTTTAAGCGGATTCGCATCAGGCTCAGTGATGGTGACGCAAACACTTGAAGTGATCCGCGGCAACACCTGATCGCCTGAAATAAACAGGTTGGCCTGACGATTATATAAACAGGCATGCTCAGGGGAATGGCCAGAGGCCAGCACCACTTCCCAGTCATACTTACCGATGCGCAACACTTGGTTATCCACCAATCGGTTATAGCTGTCCGGCGCATCTTGCTCATAGCTGCTATCGCCAATCACCTTTAGTAATCCAGCCACTTGCTCATCGGGCAGGCCGCTGTGGCGATAAAACTGCGAGACTTCCCAACCCACTTCAGCACCTGAAGCTGGACTCACAAAAAGCGCCTGATACTCACCCCGAGTCATATAAACTGGGCATTTAAAACGTCGTGACAGCCAACCCAATGAGCCTGAATGGTCATAATGAAAGTGAGTGGCGATGACCGCCTTGACTGGCTCACCTTGCATCACCTCAACAAACACTCGCTCCCAAACCTCACGGGTTTGCTTGGTACCCAAACCGGTATCGACAATTACCCAACCATCATCATGACGCAGCAAGTACAAGTTAATATGATCCAAACTAAACGGCAGCGGCATCCGCAACCAAACAACGCCATCGGCAACCGTCTGCCAGTCGCCGTTTTTGGGCGGTGTTGCCCATGGAAAACTCAACTCATGGTGTTTTTGCTCTGCGGGACTCGCGTTAAAGCTCATGTGCCACCCTCCACAAAAGGTAACAAATCATTTCTGGCAAGCACCGCATCACTGTAAGAGCTATAGGTTTCGAGGCTGTCGTCTTTGATATACAAAGCATCAGTAAAATTATTCGGGTTATAACCCTGCTTCTGTAAATCTATTTTCTTGTGTTTAAAGGTAGTGGTCATATCTGCTTGCGAACCAACCCGTACAAAAACCGGTCGTGCATAATGCGGCAAGCGCTCACAGACATAATGATAAAAAGCTTGCGGATTAAACTCATAACCTTGCTGCATCACCACCAAGGCCATGCCCGCCCGCCCTTCATTTTCTGGCACAGCAACACCGTAGATGTTGATAAACTCCATGCCAGCGAAATCGCCCAACTCAGTGGCGACTTCCTGGGTGGAAACGTTTTCACTTTTCCAGCGGAAGGTGTCGCCAACCCGATCAACAAAATAGCAATAACCATCAGCGTCATAACGCAGCAGATCACCGGAGCTCCACCAGGCATCACCCTGCTGAAATACATTTCTTAGAATCTTACTTTCAGTGGCCTCTTGTGAGGTGTAGCCTTCAAAACGCCCCGCCCCAGTCATCGGCGAGTCAACAATAAAGCCAACCGCCTCACCAACTTCACCCGGCTCACAGTGCACATAAAATCCATTTTCATCGCGCACATATTCTTGGGTTTCTTGATCAATACGTAACAAGCGCAAGTTGGTTTTATTCCAATCTGGAATCCGCCCGCAGGAGCCTATGTGGTTATCCAAGTTGATGGTTGCGGTGTTGGCCTCGGTTGCGCCCCAACCTTCATATACATCCAACTGACCAAAACGTTTCACCCAGCGCTGCCAAGTATCAGACGTCAGTCCAGCACCTAACATGCTGCGCAGCGTGTTGTTCTTTTCTTCGGCTGACTCAGGTCGGTTGAGCAGATAGCGGCATATTTCACCCACATACTGAAAAACCGTGACCTTATGGGTGCGCACATCACTCCAAAAACGACTGGCGCTGAATCTGCGTCGAATAAAAATCGACGCGCCCGAAGCTAATGCAGTGGAAACCACAGAAGTTGCAGCAGCTCCATGATAAAGCGGCAAGCAGCAATAGAAGACATCATCGGTATTGGTTTCCAGTGTTACTTCCATCACATCGCCTGATGTCATCCAACGCATATGGCTGTAACGGGCTGCCTTAGGTAAACCAGTGGTGCCTGAGGTGAAGATATACAGCATATCGTCCTCGGCACGGATACCTTCACGTAACGCTGGATCCGGCTGGGTAATTGGTGCGTCGGCTACCTGACCGGCAAAGTCACCATCAAAGCTTGCAAGATCAGCTGCATCGGCTGGGTTTTCTGCATCAGGCACCAGCCACTGCGGATAGGCTTGCGCTTCAGGCGTAGCGAGAAAAGGCGCAATACACTCTTCACCAACTAACACCAACTTAGTATTGGTTGCTTGCAACACATGCAGCAACGGCTGTCCGGACAAATGGTAATTCACTAAAGTGGTAACAGCGCCAATCTTGGCCAAAGCAAACCAACAGAATATAAGCTCTGGACGATTCTCCAGCGCTACCGCACAGACATCACCCGGCTCTACTCCGCGCGCGAGCAAAGCATTGGCATACTGATTAACGCGCTCATCAACGTCTTGATAGCTATAGGTGTGGTCACCGTAGATCAAAAATGGATGCTCAGAAAACTCAGCCATCGTATCTTCAACCCGCTGACCAAGCGTATAAAAATCAGTTGGTTTAATTCTCGACGCAGCCGCAGAGCGCAAATCGAGCTTCTTTTGCACCCGCTCAGAAACCGGTGCGCGTACCGCCTGATCCTGTTTTTTATTTTTATCGTACGAGTCAACCCCAAGCATATGCACTCCAATTATGAGTCAGTTTTGCGCTAGCCAAACCCAGTCCGTAGGCGACATTAAAGGGTAGGCACTACAAGTAATTACGACTCAGATTATGAAAGCGCACAATGGGCTACATCGTCCGTAAGGACTAAATTTAAAGGTTAATCCGACAAAGCAGTAACTGGTCTAAATGGACGATGTAGACAATCGACCCTGACGGCAATGATGAGTGACGCACAACAATAATGATAAGAGAGTTACATCCATGGTCAAAGACACAGACAAGGTGCCTGGCAATGCCCACTACGCGTTAATGCTTTTAGCAATAATCTATGTCATGAGCTATATAGACCGCTTAATCATTTCCGTATTAATAGAGCCCATTAAAACTGAATTCGCTGCAACCGACACCATGATGGGTTTGTTAACCGGGGTCGCATTTGCCATCTTCTATACGGGATTTGGTTTGCCTTTAGGTCGCTTGTCTGACCGGATCGGGCGCAAGACTGTAATTGCCGCTGCTTGTATTATCTGGAGCATTTTTACAATGTTCAGCGGGATCGTTGCCAGTTTTATGATGCTGGTCCTGTTACGCATTGGGGTCGCCATCGGCGAGGCCGGTGCTAGTGCACCTTCAGTGGCAATGATTTCGGAACTTTACCCACCTCGACTCAGAGCTCGAGCGCTCGCTATATTTGGTCTTGGCCCAGCACTTGGTGCTGTTTTAGGCATTGGTTTTGGCGGGGTTCTGGCAGAGTTGTACGGCTGGCGTGCGACTTTTATTATTGTTGGCGCCCCCGGAATTGTGATTGGATTAATTTTAGCTTTTACCGTCAAATCACCAAAAATAACCACCTCTGCCACACCCGGTGTCCCCGAACAAGGCATGTTGCGCACGGCGTTGACTCTGTTAAAAATCCCCAGTCTTTGGCTAATTGTAGCCACCGGCGGCGCAGCAGCAATTGCTGGCTATGCCATTCAAATGTGGACCCCAAGCTTTATGATTCGCTCCCACCAGTTGACGATTCAAGAAGCAGGTATGTTGATGGGTCTTGGCGGTGGCACGCTAGCGATGATAGGTACCATTGTCTGCGGTTTTGTCACAGATAAAATGGCGATTAAAGACCCCGGCTGGCAGCTGGGTACTGCGCTACTGGGCACCGCCATCAGCATTCCTTTTGCCATCACCTTTTACCTGTGGCCTGCCGGCACTGCCTTTATGATCGGCAGCACCTCCATCCCTACTGGGTTCTTATTCTATATGGGCTTCGCGTTTTTTGGTGTTTGGTGGACAGTGCCCTGCTTCAGCGCCATGACCCGAATTTTACCGGCCGATAAGTTAGCTCAAGGCACCTCGCTATTTTTTATGAGCGTGACCTTATTCGGCGCAGGCTTGGGTCCCGTCTTCGCTGGCGCTGTGAGCGATATACTTTTCATTATTATTGGTCCTGAAGCACTGCGCTATGCCTTGGTTGTAACCACCAGCTTATTGTTAGTGCCTTGCTGCTTCTTATTTTATGCCATTCCAAAATACCGCAAGCAATTGCTCGGCAATCAGCCAGCAAGCACTCTTACAACGATGGCCAGCAATATAAAGCCTGCCACTTCTTAAAAGGAAAAACTCAATGACAAAAGCTAAAGATCTGCCTCTTCCAGTCGGTACCTACGCCAAGCTGGATAATGGTCTGACACTTCACTATTTAGATATTGGCAGTGGCCCAGTTGTTGTCTGGCTGCATGGCTCGGGCCCAGGCGCTAGCGGCTTTAGTAATTTCAAAGGTAACTATCCGGCCTTTGAGAATGTAGGCTTTCGCAATATTGTGCTCGACCTACCCGGTTTCGGCCGCTCTGATAAACCTGACGATGTGAATTATGATCTTGCGTTTTTCGTTGAAAACTTAAAGCTGCTACTGGACAAGATTGGCATAGAAACCTGCACCCTGCTCGGCAACTCCTTAGGTGGTGCTATTGCTCTAGGCTATGTTCTAGATCATCCAGAGCGAGTGGACAATCTTATTCTAATGGCACCTGGTGGCGTAGAAGAGCGAGAAACCTACTTCGAAATGGAAGGTATCAAGCGCATGGTAGAGGTGTATGCCCAAGGTCCAATGGGTGTCGAGCAAATGCGCAAAGTTATGAGCCTGCAACTATTTGATAGCAGCCAGCTACAAGACAGCATTCTTGAAGAGCGCGCGGCGGTTGCCGTGACTCAGCCAGCCAACTTGTTTAGCACCATGCTGGTGCCAAATATGACTGAGCGCCTGCATGAAATTAAATGCCCGATTCTTGGCTTCTGGGGCACTAATGACAAGTTCAACCCAGCCAGCGGCGTATTTAAAGTACTCGAGAATGCCCCTCACGCACGCTTTACTCTGCTTAATCGTTGCGGCCATTGGGTGCAAGTTGAACATCAAGAGCTGTTTAATCGCCAATGTCTCAATTTTTTAAACGACTGCTGATCAACCAAGCTCTTTGATTTATTTGCTAATTGCAGGAAAGCTATTATGAGCCACTACCAACATCTGCTTAGCCCTGGCAAACTCGGTCCGATTGATCTGCGCAACCGGATTATTCTGTCACCGATGGGCGACAACTTTTCCGATCCAGAAGGCTACTGTACCGAACAGTTACAAGCCTACTATGAAGCCCGCGCTGCTGGTGGTGCCGGTCTAATTATTATGGGGGTTGTGTCGATTGCCTTCCCCCACGGCACTGCAGAACCTTATCAGTGCGCTGTATCTGACGATAAATACATCCCAGGTTTAGCTAAGCTGGCTGAACGGGTGCACAAGCATGGCGCTAAAATTGCCATGCAAATCCAGCATGGCGGCAAGGTTGCCGCGCGGGATTTAGCGGAAGGCCGTGATCTTTGGGTGCCCTCTATGCCGCGCATGATCAAAAACGACATTATGTCGGCGCTGACCAAAGAAGAACTGGGCACCTTTATTAGTTCGCAACGACGGGACAGCAATCCAGTTATTCGGGTGATGGACAAAGACGACATTGCGCAAATGATCGAGTGGTTTGCCGCAGCGGCCGAACGCGCCGAACGTGCCGGCTTTGATGGCGTCGAGATTCATGCTGCGCACAACTATATTATTGCCGGCTTCCTCTCGCCCTATCACAACCAGCGCGACGATGAGTACGGCGGCTCCTTTGAAAACCGTGTGCGCTTTATGCGCGAAGTGATTCAGGCGGTACGTGCTCGGGTCAGCCCAGACTTTGGCGTGTGGGTGCGCATAGATGCCTATGAAATGCATACTGAAGGCGGCATCACCCTTGAAGAAGCGAAAAAAGTTGCACAGATCGCTGACGAAGAAGGCATGCATGCCATTGCTGTATCAGCCTATGCCAGTATTCACCGAGGCTCTAACTTCACTGATGCACCGCTGGTACAAAAACCCGCTGGTTATTTAGACTGGGCCGCACAGATTAAATCTGTGGTGAACACCCCAGTCATTGCGCTTGGACGTATTGAGCCTGAAGTTGGCAATAAAGCTATCGCTGATGGGGATTGCGACTTTATTGCCATGGGCCGTAAATTACTCGCTGACCCAGAATTACCCAATAAGTTGATTGCTGGCAAACCTGAAACAATTCGCCCGTGCATTTACTGTTATGTCTGCGTCAGTCAGATCTTTATCAATGAGCGCATCAAGTGCGCAGCCAACCCCTTTACCGGGCAAGAATTTCAAAAGGTGCTGCTGCCAGCCACGAGTAGTAAACATGTGGTTATTATTGGTGGTGGTCCTGCTGGTATGGAAGCCGCGCGCATCGCCACCCTGCGCGGGCATAAAGTCACCTTAATTGAGCGCAGCAATAGACTCGGTGGCACCTTGTTTTTTGCCGCTCTAGCCTACCCAGAAAACGGTGCTTTACTGGACAATTTAACCGCTCAAGTTAAAGAACTGGGCATTGATATTCGCTATAACACTGAAGCCTCTCCCGAGCTACTGCGCAACTTAAACGCTGACCATGTATTTGTCGCTACTGGCGCCAAGCGCGATGCGCCCAGCATTCCTGGGGCGCAGATGAAGCATGTCTGGAGTGGTGATGAATTACGCCGCCTGATGACCGGTGACCGTGCCGAAGAGATCGCTAAAAATAAGCTGTCACTCGCTCAACGCACGATGATGCTTGCTGGCAGTCTCAGTGGCGCAACCAACAGCCGTGACGCTCTTAAAGGTCTGTCTAAGCTATGGATGCCGTTGGGTAAAAATGTGGTGATTGTTGGCGGTGGCTTGGTTGGACTCGAGCTGGCTGAGTTTTTGATTGAGCGTGGACGCAAGGTTACTGTGTTGGAGCCTGGTCCATCGTTGGGTGCAGAGCTATCCATTGTGCGGCGCTGGCGGGTGCTGGACAACCTCAACGACCACCATGTGCCTATGCTGACTCACAGCACAGTGACCCTGATCGACAAAAACCACGTCCATTATCAAGATAAAGAAGGCCACAGCCATAACGTAGCGGCAGACTCTGTGGTGCTCGCAGTGGGCGCCAGCCCCGATCACAGTTTGGCCGATAGTTTCAGCCAGCATGGTTTTAACGCCATCACCATCGGTGACTGCGACAAACTGGGCTATATTGAAGGCGCGCTGAGCAGTGGTACTAACGCAGCATTAAGCTTGTAACTGTTTTCCTGACCACAAAAAATGGCGATTAAATCGCCATTTTTTGTGCCTCTGTTAACTGCATCAGCAGCTGGCCTACCTGTTACAGCGCAGGCCAACTCAGTACCACTAATCTAGGCCCGCAAACTCTTTTCTGACCTGTGCTTTCAGCAATTTGCCCGTGGCACTGCGCGGCAATTCTTTGTCAGCAAACCAAATACGCTCTGGCAGTTTGTAAGATGCTAAATGCTGCGCCATAAAAGCCAATAAATCATCCTCACTGACCTTGTTTCGCGTCCGCACCACCATCCCTACGGTCTCACCAAAGTTAGCATCCGGCAGCATAAATACAGCTGCCTCTTCTACCTCTGGATGCTCGCAAATACAATGTTCCACTTCGACTGCTGAGATATTTTCGCCACCGCGAATAATAATATCTTTGATTCGATCGGTGATATAGAGCATGCCATGCTCATCTAGATAGCCCACATCACCAGTGAAATACCAACCATCTTGCATCACCTCACGGGTGTCTTCTGGCTTATTCCAATAACCATCCATCATTGCTGATGTGCGCAGCCAAATAGGCCCACTGCGACCTGCTGGCTCTGGTTGATCCGGGCTGTCACCAATAATGACTTCAGCCAATGGCAAAGGCCAACCAACTGACTCTGGAAACGCAACAAACTGGTTACCACCTTGCGCCGAACAGATGCCGTTGCTTTCGGTCATACCATAGCCATTGCCCGATAAGGCCATCGGCTTGCTCTCCAGCAGTTTATTCAACAATGCCGTGGACGCCGCACTGCCACCAAGTCCCAATGCAAATAGAGTATCGGTGTCAGAGCTGGCAAAACGCTCACTGTGAATCAACTGCTGCATCATGGTTGGCACACCGGCAAACTGGGTGATTTTTTCATCCCGAATGGTGTTGATCGCATCATCTACATCCCACTTATAGATAATCACTAGACGGCGACCACCGCGCAACGCACTCATAAACTGTGCCAGTAAGCCACTGACATGAAACATCGGGTACGCCAGCAACATGGTCGGCTGCAGCCCTGAATCAAGCAGCGGTTTCACCCGCTCTGGTGAAGTCATATAGGCTAACGCGCCTTGGAAATCCAAAGCATAGAGCGCCTGACACAGAGCTTTATTGCTGGACACCACGCCCTTAGCTTGTCCTGTGGTACCTGAGGTGTACAGAATTAACGCTGGGTCATGGGTATCTGGAGTGGCCAGCACCGCTTCTTCTGGCTCATAACTGAGCATACTTACCCAGCTGCGATCGCCTTCACGCAGCGGTGTTTCATCAGCCACCACAACGGTGATCGCAGGATCCAGATCCTGCAGCATCGCATAACGCTGAGGATCACAAAAAACCACGCTCGCGCCGCAGTCTTCAATGGCATACAACAGCTCATCACTGGTGCTCCAGCTGTTAATCGGCACGGGAATTGCTCCGGCCTGAACGGCGGCCATGCAACTGATCATCCATGCCGGGCGATTGCGCATCGCGATCGCCACCCGATCACCTTTACCCACTGACAAATCTTTCTGCAACGCTGCAGTCATTTTATCTGACTTTAAATAAAACTCAGCATAGGTGTAATTCTGTCCCTGCCAACAGACAAATGGCTTATCACCATACTCACGACCAGCCTGCAGGGCATCCACCAAGCGCAGTGGTGCTTTAGAAAACTCAGGAACCCCATTCTCCCCGCGCACAATTGCAAAAGGCGACGCCTCATGAATCAACTGGCCCCAAGCTTGACGCCAAGCACTTATTTGTTCATTACTCATAAATCCTGTCCCTTATCGTGTCTCAGCAGACAACCTCTGTGCCACTTGGCCATAACGTTCACAATGATAATCACTGTCACCGAATAACACTTGTGCCACTCGCGAACGCTTTAGATAGAAGCCCAGGTCATACTCATCGGTTACGCCGATACCACCGTGCATTTGCACCGCTTCACGACTCACTTTATGAACCAGCTCACCGGCTTTCCATTTAGCCAAACTCACCAGTTGCTGACGGGTTTCAATACTGCAAGTGTCATCATTGAGCACTTCAAATGCGGCCATCACTGCGCTGCGTGCCAACTCAAGATCAACCAGCATCCATGCGGCGCGGTGTTGCAGCGCCTGAAAACTACCAATGGGCGCACCAAACTGAGTACGGGTCTTTAGATACTCAATGGTCATCTCAAACATCACCGCAGCAGCACCCAGTAACTCTGCCGCTACACAGGCAGCAGCACGGTCCAAGGCCAGCTCCAGTTGTGGTTGCGCATTGCCTGAACCGATCCGCGCCGACGCCGGCAACTGCACCTTGTTCAGTGACACCTTGGCATGGTTTCTTGAGTCAAGCAGGCTTAATGGTTCGATCTGCACTCCTTGGCTATCGACTGGGACTAAAAACAACCCTGTATCACCTGAAGGCAAGCGACCTGCGACCAGCAAGCCATCAACAAGGTTAGCATCAGGCACCCAAAGATCTTGCCCTTCAAGGACAAAGCCAGCGCCCTCCTCAGTCACCGCAACATCTAAATGCTCTGGACGAAAGCGATCCTGTCCTTGGCTGGCTAATGCTAAGCGCTGTTGACCTTCGATCAAAGTCGGCAACAGTTCAGCCCGCTGCTCCTCATCACCCAGCTCTGCAATTAAAGAGCCACACAGCACCACGGAAGTTAATAAAGGGGAGGCAACTAGATTACGACCGATTTGCTCAAAGATTGGCGCAAAACCTTGAAAGCCAAACTCTAAACCGCCGTAGGCTTCCGGCAGTGCAATACCGCCCCAACCAAACTCCAGCATCTGTTGCCAGATTTGCCCATCAAAACCTTCTGCAACTTTTTGATCTCGTAGACGTCGCTGCTCACTCACTGGTGAGCGGGCCATTAAAAACTCACGGGCACTGTCGTCCAGTTGTTGCTGTTCTTCGTTATATACCAGGCTCACATAAACCCCCTTATTTTCCTTCCGGAAGTCCAAGCACGCGCTTGGAAATAACATTCAACTGAACCTCTGACGTGCCTCCAGCAATCGCTTGAGAAAAAGCACTCAGCCAAGTATTGGTTAAGGCCAGCTGCTCATCGCTAAAGTCAGCACCGTCCCAACCAAGCGCACGCCGCCCCATCACATCAAGCAAGACTTCAAATTTATCTTTTTCTTGTTCGCTGTGAACCAGCTTCTGAATGGACATCATGGCTGAAATATCTTGACGGGCTCGCGCTGCTTCATTGAGGCGGCGTTGAGTCAGCTCAAAAGCATGCTCATCCATACGCAAGGCAATCGCCCGCTGGAATAGAGCGATATCGCTGCGCTCTTTCGGCTCAGGTAAATATTCAAACAAGGTTTCCAGCAAACTGAAGTGGGTGGGCAGGCTGATCTCGCTGAATTTAGACATGGCCCGACGTTCATGACCCAGCAACGCTTTGGCCAGCGCCCAACCTTCGTTTATCTCACCAATCAATTGAGATTTAGGCACCCGCACATCATCAAAAAACACTTGGCAAAAACTGGATTTACCGCTGATCAGATCGATTGGCGTGACCGTGACACCGGGGGATTTCATATCCAGCACAATTAAACTAATGCCAGCATGCTTAGGCTCTTTAGGCCCTGTACGCACCAAGGCATACATCCAGTCGGATTGATCGCCATAGGAGGTCCATATTTTGGTGCCATTGATGATTAAATCATCACCATCGATGCGGGCAGCTGTTTGCAGACTGGCTAGATCAGAACCGGCATTGGGCTCTGAGAAACCTTGGCACCAACGTATTTCACCGCGAGCCATCGGTGGTAATAACTCTTGTTTCTGTTGCTCGCTGCCAAACTCCAGTAATACAGGACCGAGCATCCAGATGCCTAGATTGATCTGCGGCGGGCGACAACGCAGCTTACTCATTTCTTTTTCTAACACTGTGGTTTGTTCTGGGCTCAGACCACCGCCACCATATTCCTTTGGCCAGCCTGGGCAAAACCAGCCCTTATCACGCATCCGCTCAAACCAAAGCTTTTGCTCCTCGCTGCTAAACTCAACTTCACGTCCACCCCAAACCATTTCATCGGCTGGCATCAGCCCACGCATGGATGTTGGGCAGTTTTCTTCCAGCCACTCACGCACATTGTGGCGGAACTCCTCTATGTTGTTCATAGGCATTCCCGCTTTTCACACAAGATTGACGGACCTGAGTCCATTTTATTATTGTTTATTAATAGCTATACCGGCGTGGCTTAGCGGCCTGCTTCACCTGAACAGGTGAACACAGAAAAACTGAAAACTGCAGTATGCAAAATAGCTGCGACTAGAGCTGCCAGCTAAGTTTTATCTCAGTGTCAGCTCTAGCCGTTTGCCATTGGGTTGCATTGCCATTAAGCGTTTACCAGTTTTGTAAGGGGAAGTTAGCAGCTGTCAGATTATACGGTACTGCACACTGCATAGGTTTAGCCTCACAGCTTTGCACCACAGTTGAGGTACCTGCTGGCATAAATTCAGCAATAGTACTTAGGGTAAGAAACAACCCAGCTGCAACAAATCCAAAGGTTAGTTTTTTTATTTTCATTATCAGTTCCTCCGCTACATTCGCTCTTAGTAAGCTTATGCTGAGACTTCAACCGCACTACACAGTTTTTGGCCTCAACTTCAAGATACTCCGCGCACCCTTGCATTACCTCATCTAAATGGACTAGCTTGAAAAACAGTCGAAAATAATAGCTTAAACCATGCCCTCAAACTCAGCTTTTACGGCTGAAGACCGCATAAAGCCTCTAAGCACGAGACTAAAGTCTTGGTAGGACTACGACTAAAGGCATAAAAAAAGGCCGCCTATTCAGGATGAATAGGCGGCCTTTTTATGTTGTTAAAACTTATAAACCTAAGCGACGAGCAGCCTCAGGACCAAAGTT
>CAJDVK010000059.1_pt1 | contig 13846 bp, 14 predicted proteins | sample 7391401 | NCBI WGS metagenome assembly CAJDVK01 (sample SAMEA7055696, study PRJEB34461) | soil metagenome | biome: terrestrial ecosystem; feature: Peninsula; material: soil | place: Antarctica | collected 2016
GTGCTGTGCATAAGTCCTGTGTAGGCCGTACTCCGGTGTGGGGGTTTATCCGTCGATGAACCCATCCGGGGTTCAATGCCGGCGCTACGCCATCCCTGGCTACGCTTGTCACCCCCACCCCGAAGTACTGATTAACTCTCTGCATGGTTGGCGCTATTGCAGCCTAAATCATTCATCACCCAGCATTCAGAGCCGATTGGTTTTCTGTAGATCAGTTGAATCATAAGAGAGACATAGTGCAGACTGGCAAACCACAGCAATGGTCAAGAAGTGCCTCGATAGTGATGCGGCAAGCGCAGCCAAGGATGGCGCAGCGCCCGAATTGAGTCAGGATGACTCATTGAGGGAAGAGCAACACTATCGAGGTACGGCCTACGCATTGATTTAGCTGCTAGCTTTTAAGGTGCTGTGCATAAGTCCTGTGTAGGCCGTACTCCGGTGTGGGGGTTTATCCGTCGATGAACCCATCCGGGGTTCAATGCCGGCGCTACGCCATCCCTGGTTCTGATGTTGGCTGCTCTTCACTGCTGACGGGCTTGTTGCTCTTTTTCCAACAATTCCCGCTTACGTTCGACACCCCAGCGATAACCTGAAATCCCGCCATCTGCACGTAAAACACGGTGACATGGAATAACTAATGCCAATGGATTTTTGGCACAAGCATTGGCGACTGCCCGTACGGCTTTGGGTTTATGCAAACGCTCGGCAACCTCGCTATAGTTTAAGGTTTGTCCCACTGGGATACTTTGCAAAACGGCCCAAACACTTTTCTGAAAGTCACTGCCTTGGATATCCACTGGGAAATCGAAGGGTGTCAGCGGTTTAGTTAAAAAATCAGTAATATTTTTGAGTGCCGCTGCTAACTCTTGATCATTTTGCACCAGCTCTGCTTTAGGTAAACGTTGCTGTAAATCAGCGTAGAGTTCTGTTGGCGTATCGCCCAATAAAACAGTGCAGACACCGCGCTCACTACGAGCAATTAAAATGGTTGCAAAAGCCGTTTCAGTAGTTGAAAACTCTATAACCACAGGTGATTTTTTTGGCATATCAACTCCTTGCTCAGGCAGTTTTAAAACCGAATTAATAGCTGCTGTATGAGCCTTAAACAACACCTCAAAGCCAGCTAAAGTACGTTCAATAATGCGTTGATCAGACACTTCCACTGGGCGTTCTAAGACCCTATGTTGCAATAGCGCAGTTAAGCCGTGGATGTATGACCAACTGGCTAGCGCAGCGCTACGGACATCGGCGCTGTTAGACGGTAGCTGAAGGACCTCAGCAACCATAGTTTCAAGTTTGGAAAAAGCCAACTGGCGCGCTTCACGTAAAGTGTCGGGCATATTTTCCTGAGTTAGTTCTGAACCAAACATCAATTGATACAACTCAGGATTATCACGGGCAAAACCAAGGTAAGTTAAACAAAAACCGCGCAGCTTATCGTGCACCGCTAATGTTGCACCTGCTGCATCTAACACCTGAGCCAGTTCTTGATAGCCTTGAGTGGCCAGCTGGCTCAGCAACTGTGCGCGGTTAGTAAAGTGATGGTAAGCAGCAGTGGGCGTCACACCGAGCTGAGTACAGAGTGCTCGCAATGAAAGTCTAGTGGAGCCAACCTCTTCCAGCATGGTGCGCGCTGTGCTCAGTAATTGCGCGGATAAATTACCCACATGATAGCTGTTGCGTGAACTCTGTGGCTTGACAGCCATGCTGTGCCTCCAAAGATGATGACTTTAATTAGAGCTTAACAAAAAACACTATCTTGACAGTGTTAAGATGCGATTGTAACCTGCAAATAAGAGCAAATACAGCAGCTCTAATATAGAGCGCACGGCCAAAAACCAATTACTAATAACAATAATAACCGTGGAGAGTCAGTATGACAGCACTACATGCGTGGGAAAAAAGCTATCCAGTCAGTTTGCGTAACTATGCGATACCAGCTGAATTGTTGACCGGCAATCTGACACAGTTTAGCGCACAAGGTGCTGAGCAATACCCTGATAGCACTGCTTTCACTATGGTGTTGCCCAATGGCTGACAACAAAGTTTAACCTTTAAGCAGGTGGATGAATTATCCAATGTTTTTTCACGCTTTTTAGTCGCGCAAGGCCTACAACCTGGTGATGTGGTTGCGCTGCAGCTGCCAACCTGCTTGCACTACCCTATTGCGGTGCTGGGCGCGTGGAAAGCCGGTCTGATCGTCACCAATATGAACCCGCTGTATACCGCGCGTGAACCAAGCCGGTGAATTGGCCGTACGTGGCCCACATGTGGTCAGGGAGTATTTAAATCAACCGCAAAAGACCGCAGCCAGTATGCGCGATGGCTGGTTTTTTACCGGTGATATGGCGGTAATGGATGAGCGCGGTTTTTTACAAATTGTTGACCGCAAAAAAGATATTATTTTAGTCTCAGGTTTTAACGTTTACCCCAACGAGGTGGAAGGGGTGATTGCTGAGCATCCGGATGTGCTTGAAGTTGCGGTGATTGGTCGACCGGATGCAAGCAGCGGCGAAGCAGTGTATGCCTAAATGGCTCAGCGTTTAGCGGCTTATTTGCCGAGTAAATAAATGCCTACACTTTGGATACTGCAAACTCTTGGCTGGTTAAGCTAAAATAACCAGCATACTTGAGCTATAAAGCTTATGTTGCTGGTTTTTATCTTGATTGGAGTATAGAGAGCAATGCGCGAGAAACCGACCCCACCGGAAGATTACGAGTGCTGCCAAAGCGATTGTTCGCCTTGTGTGTGGGATGGCTATTATGAAGAAATGCATCTGTGGCGTACTGAGCAAGCGGCGGCATTGAAAGCGCAAGCAGAGCAGCAGACTAAGGATGCAAGTACCCCTGACTAGCATGGTTTTTCAATGCTAAGGAGGCTGTTATGGCAACCGGATGGGCGCACGATGGCGCCGTACAAGAGCAAATAGATAGCACCATTGACGATGCGGTACAGCGCGCACGGCAACAACTGCCGCAAGGCCCAAGTGCTGAGTTCTGTGCCAACTGTGATGAGCCGATTCCTCAAGGCCGTCGCGAAGCAATTCCTGGGGTGCAGTTATGTATTGCTTGTCAAACCCTAGAAGATCAAGCAGCAAGCCACAGTGGTTATAACCGACGTGGCAGTAAAGACAGTCAGCTGCGGTGATCTAACCGCTGGTTGCGCGGCGCTGAACCACCCTACTCTAGGTTTTTGGGGGCGATTGCAACGTCAATAATTTTGTGGGTATCCGCTGTACGATTTTGGATAAATATTTACTTTAAGCTATAGGTTTCCCCTAAGAAGAAGGACTACAATTTTGTAGCTTTTTCATTTGCGCACTGCGCAGCGGAGACTGAAATGACAGCGGTTCTATTGGCTTTATCCTTCTTGGGCTTTTTATCAATTATAATCGAAGACTTTACTAAAATTGATAAAGCCAAAAGCACATTATTTTTCGGCACCTTGGTGTGGGTGCTGTACTTTATTGTGCCGCCTAATGGCTTTGACACGCCGCAATTGATGCACTCTCTGAATGAAAATCTGTTAGAAATCGCCACCCTGTGGTTGTTTTTAATGGCGGCGATGACCTTTGTTGCCTATGTGTCACACAAAGGTGTGATTGATGGCATCGTTAATCGAGTGATGCCCACTCAGATGAGTGAGCGCCGCTTGATGCTGATCACTGGGTTGTTTGCATTCTTTTTTTCATCCATGGCCGATAATATTACCGCCACCTTGGTCTGCATTACCGTATTGGTCAGCTTAAACCTCAGTACTGAAAAACTACTGCGCTATATCGTATTAGTAGTGTTTGCGGTGAACTCCGGTGGCGCGGCGCTGATTACCGGTGATGTGACCACTTTGATGATTTTCTTGGCCGGTAAAGTGAAAATTGTTGATCTGTTTTTACTCAGCCTGCCTGCCTTGGCTGCGGTGTTGTTTCTAGCTTTTATGCTCTCCCGCTCCTTGCAAGGCCAAGTGATATTGGTGAAGCGCGAGATTGAAGTTGCCACAGGTGACCAAATCATTGCCGGTCTATTTTTAGCGACGATTATTGGCACCATTGGCGCTAATATGGCTTTTGCTATTCCGCCAGTTTTATCCTTTCTATTTGGCTTATCTGTGATGTTTATTGCAGTGCATTTTTTAAATAAAGATGAGCCTGTGTTGGAATATATCCGTAAAATTGAGTTTGATACCTTGTTGTTTTTCTTAGGTGTTTTACTGCTGGTGGGTATGCTTAAAGAGCTGCATGTGTTGGAACACTTCCCTACTTTGTATGAAAAGCTACCGGTGGTTGTTGCTAACTATACTGTGGGTTTATTCTCCGCTTTGATTGATAACGTACCCTTGACCGCTGCCTTGCTTAAATCAGGTATTGAAATGACTGAAGGCCAATGGCTGACCTTGACCTACTCAGCCGGTGTGGGCGGTTCTTTGTTGGCAATTGGTTCGGCGGCTGGGGTGGTCGCGATGAGCAAAATACCGGCACTGAGTTTTATTGCCTATTTGCGTTACTCTGCTTACTTGCTACTGGCTTATACCCTGGGTTTCTTGGGTGTATTCCTGATCAGCTACTTGATATAAGTATGTTTGTACGATTAAAACCAGCCATAAGAGCTGGTTTTTTTTTGCGTGCTAAAAGGCCGTTTGTGAAGATTTGTTAAGCACTCAGTAAATACTGGGATTTTGTCGAGCGAGTTAATAAACTCGAGAGTACAAAAATAGTGAGACAGAGCCTGCTGACTCAATAACAAAAAACGGAGTTTTTATGAGCCAAACTGTGCAAGAGCTGACTTTACCCGCTGCGGATGGTTATCCAATTAATGCCCGCCTGTATGCGGCTACAGGGATAATTAAAGGCCAAATAATTGTTGCTGGCGCAACCGGCGTGGGTCAACAGTTTTATCGGCGTTTTGCCGAGTATGCACGGGGGCAAGGCTTTAATGTACTGACTTTAGATTACCGTGGTGTGGGTCAGTCGGCGCCTAAGCAACTGAAAGGTTTTCAAATGGACTTTGCCGATTGGGGCCAGTTGGATTTGGCGGCAGCAGTGGACTTTATGCACCGTGAAGACAGTCCGCTATTTTTAGTGGGTCATTCTTATGGCGGCCATGCATTGGGCCTGTTACCTAATCATAAAAAAATCAGCCGTTGTTACACTTTAGGCACCGGTGCCGGCTGGCATGGCTGGATGCCGTTAGCTGAGCGCTTAAAAGTGCAGTTTATGTGGAGCGTTATTTTTCCGCCCTTGGTAGTGTGGAAAGGCTATCTGCCTTGGAAAATGCTTGGCATGGGTGAAGATATGCCGCTGGATGTGTATCGGCAGTGGAAACGCTGGTGTGGCATGCCAAATTATTTTTTTGATGACCCCTTAGTGCGTGCAGGGAGAAAAATGCAATACTCCCAAGTCCGTACCCCTATTACCGCTGCGGTGGCGCTGGATGACTTGTGGGCGTTGCCAGTGTCACGTGATGCATTTATGCAGTTTTATGAGGGTGCCCCTGTGACTCATCGTGATATTGACCCGCAAGCGTATAATCTCGCTATGGGTGATATTGGTCATATGGGCTATTTTCGCTCTGCAGCACAGCCGATATGGGCGGAAATATTGCAGTGGTTCAACGGACCTCTTGAGGCGAGTAATGGTGTAGATCAGGCTGCTCAGTTGGATAAGCAGTAAACTGCAAAAATATCCAAGTTGGGGTATGCTGCTGCACTTTTTAACACCTAAAATTTCACCAGTAAAAACTCAGCGGACTTAACTGCGCAGATTTTTGCTGGGACATATCAAGCGTAGTGATATTTTAGTGCAGTATTTTCTACTGCAAGCGCCGCTGTTTCTAGTCCAGTATGCACTTTAAAAGTGAGTCAGCAGGGTCTTATCTCAAGATAAAGTGCAGGGTTGGTATCTGCTTGAACATCAAAATGTGATCTGCTGCTTTAAGGCATTTTAAAGTTGTCCATTTGATAAGCACAGCTGTTGAATATACAAGTGCGGAGTTTTTATGAGCGATGGTTTCGTTGTGGTTTTAAACAGTTATTACACTTTAATTGCCGCCACAGTGGTGCTGTTGGTTGGACGGATTTTGGTTAAACGGGTTGGGGTATTAAATAAGTTTAATATCCCCGAACCTGTGGTGGGCGGCTTAATTGCTGCGTTATTAGTGCTGGCTCTGCATCAGTTTAATGGCTTTTCGATTCAAATTGAAAAAAGCCTGCAAGACGGTTTTATGCTGATGTTCTTTGCCTCCATTGGTTTGAGTGCTGACTTCAGCCGACTTAGAGCAGGTGGCTGGCCGTTGGTTTTATTTACCTCGGTGGTTGCGGGTTTTATTGTGGTGCAGAACGTGGTGGGCGTCAGTTTATCCACGCTAATGGGATTAAAACCTTTAACCGGTTTAATCACAGGCTCAGTGACCTTAATCGGTGGTCATGGTACGGCAGGGGGTTGGGGACAAATTTTTGAAACTGATTTTGGCATTCAAGGTGCGGTTGCATTAGGTATGGCGTGTGCCACTTTTGGTTTGGTCTGTGGTGGCTTAATCGGCGGACCAGTGGCTCGCCGTTTGATGAAAAAAGTGCAGGTACCCGATGAGGTTGTAGGAGGTGGTCCGCAGATTGCTTTTGAGCAGCCACATCATCAGCGCTTGATCACTACGGATACGGCGCTGGAAACCTTGGCGTTATTTGCCGTGTGCTTGGCCAGTGCTTCGTACTTGTCCAGCTTTATGACTGAGCACTTTAGCGATTCAAACTTTGTTATCCCTACCTTTGTTTGGGCTTTGGCTTCCGGCGTGGTGGTGCGCAATGTGCTTTCCCGAGTGTTTAAAGTAAGAATTTTTGATCGTTGTGTGGATGTATTTGGCAATGTGTCTTTATCGTTATTTTTAGCTATGGCGTTGTTGAGTTTGGAATTATGGATGATTAAAGATTTGGCCATACCCTTGGTGATTATTCTCAGCGTGCAAGCTGTATTATTAGTGTTATTTGCAGTTTTTGTCGTATTTCGCGTGATGGGCAAAGACTATGATGCTGCGGTGCTGGCTGGCGGATTTTGTGGCTTTGGCATGGGGGCAACGCCAACTGCAGTAGCAAATATGCAGGCGATTACTGATCGTTACGGTCCGTCCCATAAAGCTTTTTTAATAGTGCCAATGGTCGGTGCATTTTTTATCGATATTCTTAATGCGACGATCTTATCAGCCATTACTGCTTTGCCGTTTTGGAGTTAAAGTATCGCTGGCCAATCAGTCTGTCGGCCCTAAAGGGCCGATCTACTTTTCGGACCTGAGCTGTGGGGTAGGTCGAGTCACATGCTGAATCAGCAGTAGGTCGTGGTTTTAGCCTGACAGAGGCGTGTTAACGGCCTAATAGGGAATGATACAAAGGCGCCGGCTGGGATATTTGTCGGCCTAAAGGCGCGACCTACATCTAGGGCGTGAGCTGCGGGCTTACATGCCATTGGCAAACTCAGGAACACTCATATCCACTGCTGCGCGCACTGAACGCAGAGCTTCAGTGTAGTGACTCAGTACTCCTAATGCATAGTCGATGCGTGGTCTTAGGCGCTCATCATTGTCATCAATGACTGGCCCAGGGTGCAACATGTCATTGACATGGCGAACGATGAGATGCTCAGGGATATAGCACAGACGGTTATTTTTAAAACTGGAACTGCGTAGCTCACTCAGGGGATAGGCACCACCGAGGCCGGAGGAGACACCAACTAACAATGCTGGCTTGTGAGCCAGTTCCGCTGAGCTGGCCAGCACAAAAAAGTTTTTTAATGCCGGGCTGACCATACCGTGCCATTCTGGCGTAATCACAATAAGCCCATCAGCAGCTTGTAAGCGCTGCGCGTAGTCCTGCCATAAAGCATCATTTTGCTCTGGCCAGAGCGGTAAAGGGCTGGTACCCAGATCAATCAGGGAGCAGTGACTGTCATCACTGAGCTGCAAATCAATCAGACGCTGGCGTAGATATTCGCCCACCCGTGCAGACTCACTTTGTGGGCGGCCCGAACCTGATATCACAACGTAATTAAGCATTGCAGCCTCTCTTAGCAAACATAAAATAGACTTTGAGTTTAACGCGAAACAGCAACCCTGTGGCAAGCCATAGCTTTTGCACAGAGATAGCCCAGAGTGATTTAAAGGCATGCTTAGCCAGAAGCTTAAACTTCTTTAAGCAAGCTGCCCGTACTGTTTATTAGGTTTTAAAAAACTCCCCTGGAGTTGTACCAAAGTGCTCGCCAAAGGCAGCAATAAAAGCTGAGGTGGATTCGTAACCGCAGACTAAGGCGACCTCAGTAACCGCCTGTCTTTGCTCCAGTAAGGGCAATGCATTAAGTAAGCGTAAACGCTGGCGCCAGCGCCGAAAGGTCAGCCCAGTTTGCTGGACAAACAACCGACTTAAAGTTTTCTCTGAGACATGCAAGCGCTGCGCCCATTGACTTAAAGTGTCGCTGATATCGGGCTGTTTTTGCAATTGTGCGACAATTTTCTGCAGGCGCTTATCAGCCGGCAAGGGCAGCATCAAACCCATGTCTGGGGCATCGGTCAGTTGATCCAGCAGTACTGCAGCTAAGCGTCCTTCTGCACCTTGTTCATCATACTCAACAGGCAACTGACCAAAACTGTGAATCAGCTCTTTGAGCAAAGGACTGACCTCAACCACGCGGCAATTGTGGGGCGGATCACTGAGCACTTTATTATCAATATAGAGGCTACGGATTTGCGTCTGCGCCGAACACTGCACACGGTGGTTAATCCCCGCTGGAATCCATACTGCCCGTTGTGGTGGGGCAATAAATCGACCTTGTACGGTTTGCACCTCTAGCACACCGCTGCTGGCATAGGAAAACTGCACCCAGGGGTGACTGTGCCGAAAGCCAATCACTTGATTGGGTAAGGCTTCGCTCTGTCCATAGAGTGGGCGGGGTAAATGTTTTAACTCGCTGAGATACTGTTCTATAGAACCCTGCATGTCCGTTGCTCGATACTCTTTGACTGATTGCCGTTAGCCGGATTGTTACATATCCAGTAAAGTCGCACCATATTACTTTTCTGGTGTTGATGATTATGTTTCGTTTACGGATATTGTTTGATAATTTCACTCTGATTTTAATTGCTGTGGTGTTGGCGGCGACCTTTATTCCAGCCCATGGTGTGGGTGCTACGGTATTTAAGTGGCTGACCAGCTTTGCCATTGCCTTATTATTTTTTCTGCATGGGGCTAAATTGTCCCGTCACGCCATTATTGCTGGGGTGATGCATTGGCGATTACATCTGCTGGTATTTGCCTGCACCTTTATTTTATTTCCAGTGCTGATGCTGTCTTTGCAACCTGTGTTACGGCCTTTGCTGGGTGACGAGTTATGGGTAGGGATGCTGTATTTAGCGGCGTTACCGGGGACAGTGCAGTCGGCCATTGCCTTTACCTCGATTGCTCGCGGCAATATTCCTGCTGCAGTCTGTGCGGCTTCTGCCTCCAGTTTAGTGGGTATCTTAGTCACGCCATTGTTGGTGGAACTGATGCTGGATGCCGATGCTGGGACCACTGGCATGTTGGAAGCAGTGATTCGGATCAGCTTGCAGTTATTGCTGCCTTTTCTGTTGGGACATTTTATGCGCCGCTGGATTGGCAACTGGATTGATCGCAATGCCCGCTGGCTGAAAAATGTTGATCAAAGCTCAATTTTACTGGTGGTTTACACCGCTTTTAGTGCAGCGGTGATTGGTGGCTTGTGGACAGCAGTGCCGCCGTCATCATTGATTATTTTAAGCTTAGTGTGCTGTGTAATTTTAGCCATTGTGCTGTTTGCCACCACATGGCTGGCGCGGCGCTTTAAATTTAATAAAGAAGATGAAATTACGATTGTTTTCTGTGGCTCGAAAAAGAGCATGGCCACCGGTATCCCAATGGCTTCGGTACTGTTTGCCGGTGGTGCAGTGGGGCCGGCGATTTTACCGCTGATGATTTTCCATCAAATTCAATTGATGGTGTGTGCGGTGATGGCGCAGCACTATGCACAGCGCTGTGAAGAAGAAGGGGCAGAGTGCGGTTATTAACTGCTGGCTGCTCAACTACCTGGGTCCGATGCTTTGTGTGTCGGGCATAATTGTCCAGCAGTAGAAGCCCCCGTGCAGGTGCGCGGGGCGTGCGCGGGGCGTTGGTCAAAGCTGCACTGCTTACGGCTTGCCGGTACGAGCTAAGCAATAGACATCAACTCGAGCAGCGCCATGCTGTAGCAATAAAGCACTAATTGTTGAACAGGTGGTGCCGGTGGTGAGTACATCATCCAGCAAAGCAATATGTTTATTGTTGACCCATTCGGGCTGGCGAATTAGAAAAGCATTATGCAGATTCTCACGGCGGGCTTTAGCAGTTAAACCTTGCTGGCTAATGGTTTCTCGGGTGCGCAGAAGCAGCTGTTTTGGGTTATTTAACTGCAGGTCTTTACTCAACCAGTCGCAGATCATTTGCGCTTGATTATAGCCTCGCTGGCGCTGTCGACGTTTGGCTAACGGCACCGCCAAAATAAGGTCGGGACGTTGGCCGCCTTCATCAAAGTGGTAGTTTAAATAGTGCGCCAGTAAGCGACTTAACAGCTTTCCATAGGGCCAGTTTTGCTGGTATTTAAAACGGCTGATTAAAGTGTCTATGGGGAAAGCGTACTCTAGGGGAGTGAGCACTTGGTTAAATAAGGGTGGAGTATGGGTGCAATCCGCACAGAGGGCTTGTTGGTCAGGTAAGGGTAGCGCGCATTGCCGGCAGTGGCGCCCGAGCCAAGGTAAATCAGCTTCACAGGCTTCACACAGGGCGATAGATTGCATACTATAACCATCGCACAGCAAGCACTTTTGCTTGCTATTCAACCAGTGGTAAACCCTTTTTATAAAATCCAGTTGACAGCTCATGCTCTCTCCTTGATCATTATTGCTCTGCATCCTGCATGCTTAAAGTTTAGCAATCTGCCTGTGAACGACCAATAAAAAGGATAATCCATGAATGTCAGCCTGAACCCTGTCACCCGTCATGACTGGACACTTGCCGAAGTTAGCGCACTGTTACAACAGCCATTTAACGATTTGATCTTCCAAGCACAAACCGTGCACCGCCAGCATTTCAATGCCAATCGAGTTCAGGTATCGACTTTGCTGTCGATTAAGACTGGTGCTTGTCCAGAAGACTGCAAGTATTGTCCACAGTCAGGGCATTACAATACAGGCCTGGAGAAAGAAAAACTGATGGAAGTGCAGAAGGTTCTCGAAGAGGCCCAGCGCGCCAAAGAGATTGGTTCAACCCGTTTTTGTATGGGCGCGGCGTGGAAGCATCCGTCGGCCAAAGATCTGCCTTATGTGCTAGAAATGGTGAAAGGAGTGAAAGCTCTGGGGATGGAAACCTGCATGACCTTGGGTAAGTTGGATCAAGCGCAAACTCAAGCTTTAGCCGATGCAGGTTTAGATTATTACAACCACAATCTGGATACCTCGCCAGAATTTTACGGCAATATCATTACCACCCGTACCTATGCAGAGCGCTTAGAAACGCTGAGTTATGTACGTGATGCAGGGATGAAAATTTGTTCCGGCGGCATTTTAGGCATGGGTGAATCCATTGCTGATCGCGCCGGCCTGTTGATCCAGTTGGCTAATTTGCCGGAGCATCCAGAAAGTGTGCCAATCAATATGCTGGTCAAAGTCGAAGGCACGCCCTTGGCCAATGCCGAGGATGTGGATCCGTTTGATTTTATTCGCATGCTGGCGGTAGCGCGGATTATGATGCCGCAGTCCCATGTACGTTTATCCGCAGGCCGCGAGCAGATGAATGAGCAGATGCAATCATTGGCTTTTCTAGCCGGTGCCAACTCAATTTTCTATGGCGAAAAGCTCCTGACCACTGGCAATCCGCAAGCGGATAAAGATATGCAACTGTTTGCCCGTTTAGGTATTGAACCTGAAGCCAGTGAAGAATATGCCGATGAAGTGCATCAGGCGGCGATAGAGCATGCCATTATTGAGCAGCGTGATGCCTCCTTATTTTACGATGCCGTCAGCCATTAAGTTTTAGCTTGAGCGGGCAGGCTTAACCGCGTGCCGCTCAGTTTTTCGTTACTTCTTCGCAATATACCCTTGGATTGCCATGAGCTTTGATCTTGCCGCACGTCTGGCTGCCCGCCAAGCGGATAATCTTTACCGTCACCGCCCGCTACTGCAAAGTCCGCAGGGGCCGTTGGTGCAGGTGGATGGTGCAACCTATTTGGCGTTTTCGTCCAATGATTATTTAGGTTTAGCCAATCACCCTAAGGTGATCGAAGCACTGCAGCAGGGCGCACAGCGCTGGGGGGTGGGCGGCGGTGCCTCGCATTTGGTGATTGGTCATAGCGAGCCACATCATCAGCTGGAGGCGGCCTTAGCTGAGTTTACAGGCCGTGAGCGTGCGTTATTAATGGGCAGCGGTTATATGGCCAACTTGGCGGTGATTACCGCATTAGTGGGCAAGGGCGATACGGTGCTGCATGATCGCTTAAATCATGCTTCATTACTGGATGCTGGCCTATTGTCAGGGGCGCGTTTTAGTCGCTATTTACACAATGATTTAGACAGTCTCAAGCAGCGTTTTCAGCGGGTGCAGGGCAATACACTGCTGGTCACCGATGGTGTCTTTAGTATGGACGGTGATCTGGCCCAGTTGCCTGAGTTAGCCGCACAAGCCCAAGCTCATAAAGCGTGGTTAATGGTGGATGATGCCCATGGTTTTGGCGTACTGGGCAAAACCGGTGCCGGCTTGGTTGAGCATTATGGCTTAAGCGCTGCAGAGGTGCCGGTTTTGGTGGGTACTTTAGGTAAATCCTTTGGTACCTCAGGTGCTTTTATTGCTGGTAGTGAAGAGTTGATTGAAACCCTGATTCAATTTGCCCGTCCCTATATTTACACCACCAGTTCACCGCCAGCGCTGGCTTGCGCAACTTTAGCCAGTTTGCACTTGCTTAAAAGCGAACACTGGCGCCGGGAGCACTTACAGCAATTAATTCAGCAGTTTCGCCAAGGGGCGCAAGCCTTAGGTCTGAATTTAATGGACAGTCCGACCCCGATTCAGCCAGTACTGATTGGTGACAGCGGCCAAGCCATGGCGATCTCGGCTAAGTTACGGGAGCAAGGCATTGTAGTCGGCGCGATTCGTCCGCCCACGGTACCTGCTGGCAGTGCGCGCTTACGCATAACCCTAACAGCCGCCCATAGTGCCGAGCAGGTGCAGCAGCTGTTAGACGCCTTAGCCGTGTGTGCGCGCGAGACCAATCATGGCTAAAGAACTTATTGTATTGCCGGGCTGGGGCATTGCTGTGAACGCTTTGCAAAACTTAGTGGCTGAGTTGCAGCAGGCAGTGCCGGAAATAAAAGTACAGCTGCAGCCCTTGCCGCCGATGACAGGTCTCGCCGCAGATGCAGTGCTTGATCAATTGGATCAGCAGTTGCCGCAAGACTGTTGGCTAATGGGTTGGTCGCTCGGCGGTATGTTAGCCACTGCATTAGCAGCGCGGCGGCAGAGCGGTTGCCCCGGGGTGATCAGCTACGCCAGCAATGCCTGTTTTGTCGCCCGTCCGGGTTGGCCGCATGGGATGTCCCCAGCCACTTTTAGCGGGTTTTATAACCTGTGCAGCAATGACCTTGAGACAGGCTTAAAGCGTTTTGCGCTGTTGTGTAGCCAAGGTGCAGAGCAATCGCGCCACTTATCACGGACGTTACAAGCGCAAATTGTGCAGACAGATGACGCCTTAGCCGGACTGGATTGCTTGGCCGAACTGGATAACCGCAGCGCCATCAGCAGTTTTATCGGGCCACAGTTGCACCTGTTAGC
>CAJDVK010000050.1_pt1 | contig 13398 bp, 14 predicted proteins | sample 7391401 | NCBI WGS metagenome assembly CAJDVK01 (sample SAMEA7055696, study PRJEB34461) | soil metagenome | biome: terrestrial ecosystem; feature: Peninsula; material: soil | place: Antarctica | collected 2016
GCATGGTAACGCTGCTGCCATGAGCCAGTTAAGTGCAATACTGGCTGGTGATGTTGCTGCAGCCAGCTGGCTAGGTTTTTATGAAACTTGAGACGATCACTCAGCTGCGGCTGACAGCGTTGGCCATCCGCTTGCCATGGCATACCCGCTGGGCTGAGCAAGCCAATTAAATCATACTGCTGGGCCAGTAGAGCCTCCTCAATCCAAGCTGGGCTGCGCTTAAATAACACTTCACTCCACAATATATTGCTTAATAAATGGCTATCCAGCAGCAACAAGGGCGGGCGTTTGGCGCGGGCAGTCAGTTCGTTGTTGAGCTGCTGTTTGGCAATGGTGCTGATATCTGCATAACAGGTATCACGCTGTTGTTGTTCAATGAATTCACGTACGTATTCGCTCACTAGGGGCGCATTAAAGCGCTCAGCTAATGCTTTACTCAGGGTGCTTTTTCCCGCTGATTCAGGGCCGGTTAATACCACAACCTTCATAATGCTTGCCTTAAACTATAACGCCACTGCAGCCAGCCATAGACAGCTAAGGCAGTGAAGAGCATATATAAAACAGCGGTGAGATACAGTTCAGCGGTAATAAACATACCGACATAAATCATATCGAGGACAATCCACAGCAGCCAACATTGCAGGCGCTTTTGTGCCATCCAGTATTGTGCCACTAAACTAAAACCCGTTAGAGCAGCGTCCAACCACGGCAGATTGGCCTGGGTATAGTGGCTCATGGCAAAACCCAGCGCTAGGGTGATACTGGCGCCAATCAGTAAACCTTGGCTGATGCCGGTTATGCTTAGGTTGCTCACTGCACGTCCTTGTTGTTGAGTGCCACCGCGCAACCATTGCCACCAGCCATAGATTTGCAGCACGACATAAATAATCTGTAACAGCATCTCTGAGTACAGGCGTGCGTGATAAAAAATCCAGATATACAGCAACACCATCAGCAAACCGGTGGGCCAAGCAGCGGGCTTTTGTTGGGTCATTAAGTAGACTGATAAGACGCCTAAGCAGACGGCAAGCAACTCAATCCCAGTCATGGTGAGCATGTTCGATTCCAAGTATGTTTCTGATTCAAAGATGCATATTAGCAGGCTGCTTGGGTAAATAAGTAAAACTTGGCAACGGTTGTCTGCTTGGCTTAGCTGCGAACAGAGCGGGCGGCACAATCGGCAGTTTAATCTTGGCTTGACCCGTGTAAACTGCGCTGCTTAAAACCAACGCGCAATTTCGGCGCATTTAATGATTGTTTAGAGTATTCGGGAGTTGTGATGAATGCGGTCGTTGTTGCAGTAGCATTAATGCTGCTACTGAGCTTGTTGCGCGTACATGTGGTGGTGTCGCTGATTATCGGTGCCGTTGCCGGCGGACTTTTAGCGGGATTGGGTATTGAGAGTACGCTGGCTGCATTTAATAAAGGCTTGGGCGGCGGTGCCACCGTTGCGCTCTCCTATGCCTTGCTCGGTGCTTTTGCCGTAGCCATCAGTAAGTCCGGAGTGGCCAATGCGCTGGCGGAAAAAATCCTCAAGATGATTGGCCAGAAGGAAGGCAAGGGCACAGAAACAGTCAAATGGATGTTGATTATGGTGTTGCTGGTTGCAGCAATTTCCTCACAAAATATCTTACCCATCCATATCGCTTTTATTCCTTTGCTGGTGCCACCCTTACTCTATGTAATGGGTCGCTTGCAGTTGGACCGTCGCTTGGTTGCTTGTGTACTGACCTTTGGCTTAATTACCCCGTATATGTTTTTGCCGGTGGGTTTTGGTGGCATTTTTCTTAAGGAAGTGTTGCTGGCGAATGTGGCGAAAGGTGGGGTTGATGTCACGGGTTTAAGCGTGATGCAAGCAATGATGATTCCAGCGGCAGGCATGTTATTTGGTTTGCTGGTGGCGATTCTTTTTAGCTACCGCAAAAAACGTGCTTATCAACAGGTGGCAAAGGGCCATGTGGGTTCAGCCAGCAGCAGTTACAGTCCGAAAAGTTTAATTGCAACTGGCGCTGCGGTGATTGCTGCTTTTGTTGTGCAATTGTGGCTCGACTCAATGATTATGGGGGCATTGGTTGGTTTTGTGGTGTTTTCAGCATCTGGGGTGATTCGTTGGCAAGAGTCCGACGACTTGTTTACCGAAGGTATGAAAATGATGGCCATGATTGGCTTTATTATGATTGCTGCATCGGGTTTTGCTGAAGTCATGCGCGAAACCGGAGAAATCCAAACCCTAGTTGATTCATCCGCTGGTGTGATTGGTGACAACAAAGCCATGGGAGCAATTTTAATGTTGCTGGTTGGGTTATTGGTGACCTTGGGCATTGGTTCATCATTTTCCACGGTACCCATTATTGCTGCAATCTTTGTGCCTTTAGCACTGCAGCTTGGTTTCAGCCCTTTAGCCATTGTCAGCCTTGTGGGTACTGCAGCGGCGCTGGGTGATGCGGGCTCGCCGGCCTCCGATTCAACCCTTGGGCCAACTGCGGGTTTGAATATGGACGGTCAGCACAGCCATATTTGGGACACTGTGGTGCCGACGTTTCTGCACTACAACCTGCCACTGTTGGCCTTTGGTTGGGCAGCGGCAATGTTGTTGTGATGGGGCGGTCAAGATAATTGCTAAAGGAGTATTGGGTAGATGTTGACCTCATGGCGAATCAAAAACTTTAAAGCGTGGCAAGATACAGGGCCGATTAAGTTAGCTCCGCTGACGGTGTTTTTTGGTGAAAACAGTGTGGGCAAAAGCAGTCTAGGTCAGCTGTTATTAGCGCTTAAGCAAAGCGCCGAGCCAGGCAGCTCATCGACACCACTGGATTTTGGTGATGCCCAGAGTTTGATTGATTTAGGCTCTTTTGCGCAGAACCTGCACCAAGGGCAGTTGACTGAGCCTTTAGAGTTTGAGTTGCGCTGGCAGTTGGCGTCGCCGTTAACCTTAGCAGGGCTGGCTCAGCAAGAGGCTGTGCGCCTTGATGAACTGGGCTTAAAAGTCAGTGTCAGTGCCGACCAAGAGCAGCAGCCCAAATTGCAGTCGATTATTTATACTGGTTTTCAACTGGGAGTAAAACAGCTTAGCGTCAGCTATTGCGCTACTGAACAGCGATTTTTACAGGTGCAACTAAAACAGCCGCAGCAGCGCACTTACAGCTTTGACTTGCGCGCTGGCCAAACTGTAGAAAGTTTTTATCGTTTGCCCGTAGCGCAGCAGCTGCCTGCAGAATTTGTCCATGGGTTAGCTGTGCAGACAGAAACCATCTTAGCGAACTTTCATTCGTTAGCTGCTTTGCGCGCAGCCCCGCAGCGCAGTTATAGCTGGACTAACGAAGTCCCCGATAATGTGGGGCGAGGCGGTGAGTCAGCCGTTGCGGCTATTTTAGCGGCAGAGGCTGAGCAGCGCTTATTGCAAGTGGCTGCCGATCAGTCTGAGCAAAGCTTGTCAGAAGGGGTGGCTTATTGGCTGAAGCAATTGGGCGTAGCGACTGGGTTTTCCATTCGACCAGCGGCCAATGCTGCACATCAGTTTCAGACTCTGCTGAAAAGTCACCCCGCGGCCCATGAAGTGAACTTGGCTGACCTGGGTTTTGGTCTCTCACAGTTGCTGCCGGTGATTGTGCAGGTGTTTTATACCTCGCCGCACTCAACAGTATGGCTGGAGCAGCCGGAGATTCATTTGCACTCCCATGTGCAAGCCGGTTTAGCTGATCTGTTGATTGCCGCAACTCAAGCAAAACAGGATGGTCAAGCACGTAATGTACAAATCATTGTCGAGAGTCACTCCGAACACTTTCTAAATAGGTTACAAAGACGTATCGCTGAAGGCGTCATCAGTCATAACGATGTAGCTCTGTATTTTTGCAGCCGAGCAGGCAGTGAGGCACAGATTGAAACTTTGCAGGTTGATACCTATGGTGAAATAGCCAATTGGCCAGAGGGATTATTTGGTGATGAAATGACTGATATTGCCGCCAGAGCTATGGCTGCGGTGCAACGCAAGCGTGCAGAAAGTAACTCAGGCGATCAGCATGGATAAAACAGTGATTGATACCAATGTCTTGCTGGTGGCCAATCAGCAGCATGCTGAGGTGTCTGCTGAGTGCGTGGCCAACTGCATTGAGCGCTTGCAAGACATTCAAAGCAGCGGCATGGTGGTGATTGATGACAGTTTTATTATTCTGGGTGAATATCAAAATAAAACCGCGATTAACCCACCGCGCGGTGTCGGTGATGTGTTTTTAAAGTGGTTATTGCGCAATATGGGGAATGCGCAGCGGGTGGCAATGGTCCATGTCAGTCTCACTGCTACGGATTTTTATGCGCAGTTTCCTGATCAAGCATTGCAGGCTGAGTTTGATCCGCCCGATCGTATATTTCCCGCTGTGGCCAATGCGCACCCGGATAAACCCACTATTTTGCAGGCCGCAGATTGTAAGTGGATTGACTGGTGGCCTGCTTTAGCAGAGCAGGGCATTCAGGTTGAGTTTTTGTGTGCTGCCGATGCGCAGCGTTTTCATAAAATTAAGTTTCCACGGCAGCGCCATATTCCCGCCCCTGCCATGCCAGAGAGTACATAAATGTCTGATTTTTTCCGTTTTCCCCATACCCCGCATATTGACTGGCTGGGTGAAGGGATGCCCCGTGATGATAAAGTATTGACCGAGCCTGAGATCGAGGCGTTGTTAGCCCAGCCCATATGTGTGGAAGAAAAACTCGATGGGGCCAACTTGGGTATTTCTCTGCGGGCTAGCGGTGAGTTGCGCGCGCAAAACCGCGGGCAGTACTTATTAGAGCCCTTCGCCGGCCAGTTCTCGCGGCTGAATTCTTGGCTTGGCCAGCATCAATATGCATTATGTGATAATTTACAAAGCGATTGGATAGTGTTTGGTGAATGGTGTGCGGCCCGTCACTCGTTAGATTACGATAATCTGCCAGATTGGTTTGTGGTATTTGATGTCTATGATCGCAGCGAACAGAAGTTTTGGAGTTGTGAACGGCGTAATGCATTGGCGGCCAAGCTGGGCTTAGCTGTAGTGCCAACCTTGTATCAAGGCACTGCGACCTTGCCAGAGCTTAAAGAGTTACTAGCACATGCCAGCAGCCATTACCGTGAAGGCAATCCCGAAGGCATTGTCATGCGTCAGGATTCCGAGCTGTGGTGTGAGGCACGGGCGAAGTTAGTGCGTGCCGACTTTGCCCAGTCCATTGAAGAACATTGGCGCAGCCGAGCCATAGAGTGGAATGATGTGCGTATCCTGAGCGCAGAGGATTTTAACTAAGCCAAGGGCTTTTTAGTTGGCGCACGTTCAGCTAACCAGAGTAAAACAGACAAGGTAGGATGAGGCATGAGTGAGAAGGTAGAGCAGGCGTCAGAATCAATTCGCCCGTTAAGTGCTGTTGATCCTGATGCAGCCAACTCGGCTGGTGCAGTCTCTGCACAGGAGTGCGTGGCCGAGGGGCACGTGGTTAAAATTCGCGGTGGCGTCGTCGATGTGCTCTTTACCGAGCATATTCCGCGGATTTATGATCTGGTCTATGCTGGCGATTTGGCCATGGAAGTTGCCGCTTTACTTGACCGAGGCACAGTGCGTTGTATGGCCTTAGAGCCCGTACGCGGTTTAGGTTTAGGTGCATTGGTGCGTGCCACTGGTGCACCGATTCAGGTGCCGGTTGGTGACGCCGTACTGGGCCGTATGCTCAATGTCTTTGGTCAGCCCATTGATGATAAACCCGCACTCAATACCGGCATGCTGCGCTCCATCCACCAAGCACCACCGGCGCTGGAAGACCGTGTCATCCATAGCGCCATCCTCGAAACCGGTATTAAAGCCATTGATTTACTTTCGCCCATTGAGCGCGGCGGTAAAACTGGTTTGTTTGGTGGGGCAGGGGTGGGTAAAACCGTATTAATTACTGAGTTGATTAACAATACTGCCCAGCATTACAAGGGCGTCAGCTTATTCTGTGGCATTGGTGAGCGTTCTCGTGAAGCTGAAGAGCTGTATCGAGAAATGGGCGAAGCCGGGGTGCGCGATAATACCGTGATGCTGTTTGGGCAGATGAACGAAGCACCGGGGGTGCGTTTCCTGGTGGGTAAAACCGCACTGACCATGGCTGAGTATTTTCGTGATGATTTAGGACAGGACGTCTTGCTGCTGATTGATAATATCTTCCGTTTTGTGCAAGCCGGCTCTGAAGTGTCGGGCTTGTTAGGACGTATGCCGTCACGGGTCGGTTATCAGCCCACTTTGGCCACTGAGCTGGCGTCGTTGCAAGAACGTATTACCTCCACCCGTAAAGGGGCGATTACTTCGATTCAAGCGGTGTATGTACCTGCGGATGACTTTACTGACCCTGCGGCAGCGCATATCTTTTCCCACTTATCGGCTTCGGTGGTGTTGTCCCGTAAACGCGCCAGTGAGGGACTCTATCCGGCGGTGGATCCACTGGGTTCCACCTCGGTGATGCTGACGCCGGCAGTGGTGGGTCAGCGTCATTATGATATTGCTCGCGCGGTGCGCCGTACCTTGGCTGAGTATGAAGAGTTACGGGATATTATTGCCATGTTGGGGTTGGAAGAGTTGTCCACTGCCGACCGCGCGGTAGTGGCTCGAGCCCGGCGTTTGGAGCGTTTTTTAACTCAGCCATTCTTTTCTGCGGAGTCCTTTAGTGGGCAAGCTGGAGAGCGGGTATCTGTGGAAGACACCTTGGCCGGTTGTGAACAGATCTTGCAGCAAATGGAATTTGACGATGATGAAATGGACTATTACATGATTGGTGCTTTGCCGAAGAACAAGGTCGCGTCATGAGTCAAGCGACGCTGATGCAGGTGAATCTGCGTTTGCCCACGCGCTTATTGTTTAGTTGCGAGGCGCAAAAAGTTTTTGCTGAAGCAGAGAATGGCGCCTTTGCACTGCTGCCCAAACACACTGATTTTGTCACCGCATTGTTGCCTTCGGTGCTGGTGATTACCGATGCTGCAGGTGTCGAGCAGTATTTTGGCATTGATCAAGGGATCTTGGTTAAACACGGCTATAACGTGGATATTGCCGTGCGCCGCGGCGTGCAGGGTGAAGATTTAGCCAGTTTAAATGAAACCATCCAAGCAACATTTATTGAAGTGGATGAAGATGAGCGGGTGGCGCGCACCGCTTTATCCAAACTGGAGGCGGGCATTGTGCGCCGCTTCAGTGATTTACGGAAACCGCTGACATGAGTCGTGATGATAAAAAAGAAGATGCCTCCGCTGCCGCCATTCGCCGCCGTGCTGAGCGGATGCAACAATCCCGTAATGAGCGCAAATACAGCCCACTCAGTGGCTTGGGTGTGTTTGGCGTTATTGGTTGGTCGGTGGCGATTCCCACTGTTGCTGGAGCTTTTTTAGGTATGTGGTTAAACCGTGTGGCACCGCAAAGCTTTTCTTGGCCCATTGCCTTAATTTTAGGTGGTGTCGTGGTGGGGGGTATGGTGGCTTGGAGCTGGATTGATAAAAACCAAGACCAGTAGTTGATTAATTTTGCCGTATTAAGCGGGTCATTAAAGGAGAAGTGCAATGATTGAGATAAATGCCAGCGCAATACTGCTGGGTTTTGCACTGGGCTTGCCGGTTAGTGCGTTATTTTTTTGGGGTTTGCATGTTGGCATGCGCTTGGCCTTAGCCTCAGAGCACCCTGGACGTTTATTGATGTTGAGCTTTTTTTGCCGTCTCGTAGTGTTGTTAGGTATAGGTTTTGCGCTCACTGCGCTGGCGCAAACATTGTGGGCGTTGGGCGGTTATATGTTGGCTTTTGTGCTGGTGCGGATTATCGCAGTGGTACGCGCCCAGTCCAGAGTCCGCGGTACTGTAGTCAAGCAAGAGGGTGTATAGATGCAACTGAGTCCAGATCAAACGATTGTCTTTAGCCTGGGTAATTGGGCCGTTAATTCAACCATTGTTAATACGTGGATTGTGATGGCGTTTCTGGTGGGAATTTCCATTTTGGTAACCCGTAATTTACGTGCAGATAAAGCCCCAGGTCGCTGGCGCAGTGCTTTGGAGTTGATTGTAACGATGATTCAAGGGCAAATTGCCGAAGTCACCCGCAGTGGTGCACGCAATGTTATGTATTTCTCCGGAACGCTGTTTTTATTTATTGCGGTATCGAACTTACTCACGGTAGTACCAGGTTTTACCCCGCCGACCTCATCTTTATCAACCACTGTGGGTTTGACCCTGTCGGTATTGATCGCCATTCCTATGTTTGGCATTGCCAGTGGTGGGGTGGGTAATTACCTGCGCACCTTTATTGAGCCGTCGGTGATTATGTTGCCGTTTAATATCATCGGCGAGTTTTCTCGCGGCGTGTCGCTGGCCATGCGTCTCTATGGCAACGTGATGAGTGGTGCGGTGATTGCGGCTATATTGTTGAGTATTGCGCCCTTCTTTTTTCCCGTGGTGATGGATATGTTAGGCCTGTTAACCGGTTTTATTCAGGCGTATATCTTTGCCATTCTTGCGACAGTGTATATTTCCTCTGCCATGGCAGAACCTTCCCTAATTAAGTCTGAAAAGGAAAATTAATCATGACTGAACTTGCAATTATTGCTGCTATTTCTATTTTTACTGCAGGCCTGACCGTGGCTATTGGCTCGATTGGCCCGGCTTTGGGTGAGGGGCGTGCTGCTGCTGCGGCCATTGCCGCCATTGCTCAGCAGCCGGATGCGGCACCGACATTATCGCGCACCTTGTTTGTCAGCTTGGCGATGATTGAATCAACTGCAATTTATTGCTTTGTGGTGGCGATGATTATTATTTTTGCTAACCCGTTTTGGGATGCAATGCAGGCGGCAGCAGGAGTTTAAACCCTTATGTCCATTGATTGGGTAACAGTGCTGGCACAAATTGCCAACTTTTTAGTCTTGTTGTGGCTGCTCAAGCGTTTTTTATACCGACCCATTTTGGATGGTATTGATGCCCGTGAGGCAGAAATCAGCAAGCGGATGGCTGCGGCAGAGCAAGCCCAGCAAGAGGCGAAAGCCGCTGAAAACCAATATGTTAAGCAGCGTGCGCAGCTGGTGTCTGAGCAAGATGCGTTGCTGGAGAAAGCTTTAGCGGCTACTGAAGATCAGCGTGATGATTTATTGGCTGCGGCCCGGGTTAAGCTGGAGCAAGAGCAGCAAGATTGGCGTAAGCATCTGGAGCATGAGCGACAGGCGTTTAATACCCGCTTGCAGCAAAGTGGTTCGGACGCCTTGCTGCGCTTGACCCGCAAAGCTTTGCACGATTTAGCCGATGAAACATTGGAAGATGCAATTGTGCGCCATATTGGTAAGCAATTGCAGCCCATGGTGGGCGAATTGCGACAAGCTGCAGCAGACAGCAAAAAAGCCCAAGTCACCACGCGTGATGCGTTAGCGAAAGACACCCAGGCGTTATTGCAAAGCGAAGTGCAACAATGGTTGCCGGATGTGGCATTAAGTTTCGCCACCGATGCGCAGCAAGCACCGGGCTTGATTATGCAGGTGGGTGGCGCACAAGTGGCTTGGACCACGGACAGCTATATGGATGAGCTGGCGGAACTCTTAACTCAGCATGCGGCCAGTGCTGCAGCCGTACGGTTAGACACTGATGAGCGCTAAACAAGAGGGGGTTGCTGTGAATAAGCTGGATGATCTCGCTGCACCAAGTACTGCGCATAACTTTGATGCTTGGCTGGATAGCTTGGTGGAAAGTCCAACCCCAGCACCGGTATTAATCGAGACTGGCACCGTGACTGAAGTGGCCGATGGTGTGGCCATTGTTTCAGGTCTGGCGCGGGCATTGGCCGATGAGTTGCTGATGTTTGCTAGCGGCGTACAAGGCATTGTGCTTGACTTAGAACCCGGGCGCTTAGGCGTTATTCTACTGGGGCCATCTGAACAGATCCGTTTAGGCGAAACAGTCTACCGCACCCGTAAAGTTGTCAGTGTGCCGGTTGGGCCAGCTTTGTTGGGGCGCGTGGTGGATGCCATGGGGCGACCTCGGGATATTTTAGGGCCGATTGACGCGGTGGCTGAGCACCCCATTGAAGCTGAAGCACCGAGCATTTTAAATCGTACGCAGATTTTTCGCCCGTTAGCCACGGGGCTAAAGGCCATTGATGCGGCCATTCCGGTAGGGCTCGGCCAGCGTGAGTTGATTATTGGCGACCGCCAGACCGGTAAAACCTCCATTGCCATTGATACCATGCTCAATCAGGCGCGCACTGACTTGGTGTGTATTTATTGCGCCATTGGTCAGCGCGGTGATGCCGTGGCACGGGTGATTCGTGCACTTAAAGATGGCGATATGTTGCCGCGCAGCATTGTTATGAGTGCTGGGGATGAGGAGTCGCCTGGGCTGGCGTATATCGCCCCTTATGCCGCCATGACTATGGCTGAATATTTTGCCGTGCAAGGGCAAGATGTGCTGATTATTTTTGATGATATGACCCACCATGCGCGGGCTTATCGCGAGTTATCGCTACTCTTGCGCCGTCCGCCCGGCCGTGAAGCCTTTCCGGGGGATATTTTCTATGTGCATGCGCGCTTATTAGAGCGTGCTGGACAGTTTGGCCCAGATATCGGTGGCGGTTCCATTACCACGTTACCTGTGGTGGAAACCCAGGCCGGTAACTTGTCGGCATATATTCCTACTAACTTGATTTCCATTACCGATGGGCAGATTTATTTGTCACCGCAATTGGTGCGCAAGAACCAGTTTCCGGCGGTGGATTTAGGGTTGTCAGTCTCGCGGGTGGGCAGTAAAGCGCAGAACCGCACCTTACGCGGTGTCTCCGGTAACTTACGGGTGACCCTCTCGCAGTTTGAAGAGTTAGAAGATTTTGCCCGCTTTGGTACCCGTTTGGATGATGCGACCCGTGCTCGTTTAGCTCGTGGTACTGCAGTGCGCAGTGCTTTACGGCAAGCGGAGCGTGACCCTATGCCCGCCCTTGAGCAGCTGGCGGTATTGGTGGCGGCGATGGCCGGCTTGTTTGATCAGTACAGTGAGCAAGATATTAATGCTGCCATGCGCTTGGTGCGTGATGCGGCGCAACAGGAACTCGCAGATATTGAGCAGCGCATCAGCGATAACCAAACCTTAACCGATGATGACCAAAAATTGATTACAGCGTGCGCGCGCACGGCTTTAGCGTCTTTTGCTGAGTCAGCAGATGTCGAGCAGTGAGGGCTTAAATGGCGCAAACTTTAGAGCATTTATCGCGTAAAAATGACACCCTAACCAGTATTAGGGGCATTGTGCATACCATGAAAACGCTGTCGGCGATTAATGCTGCGCCCTATGAGCAAGCGGCGCAGTCCATTGAGTCGTATCATCAAACGATTTTGCAAGGACTGGCTTCTTTTGTGTATCGCACCGGTGGTGTGAGTGTACTCAGTGAGGCGGTACAGCCCAATACTCAGCTGTTAGTAGTGTTTGGTTCGGACCATGGTTTGTGCGGTAATTATAATGAGTTGCTGGCCAATAAGGTGGTTGAATACAGCGAGGCTGTGCCAATGGCCAAACAGCATATTCTGTGTATTGGTTCGCGTATGGGCAATGCTTTATTGGAACAAGCGTTAACCCCTGATGTGGTGCTTATGCCGCCCGCTTCTGCGGATGGTGTGGGGCGTTTAGCCGGGGATATTGTGACCCGTATTGAGCGACTGGACAGCGGTCAGGCGTTGACTAACTTAGCAGTGACCTTAGTGTTTACCCAACGGCAAGAGCATGGTTATCAAGAAACGGTGACGCGCAATTTATTGCCTTTGGATAAGTCGTTGTTGCAGCCTGAGCAGCTTTGGCCGTCGCGCTCACTGCCTGATTACACGATGAATTCGGAAGCGCTGCTGGCTGCTTTGATCCGTAATCATGTGTTTGCTAGTGTCTTTCGTGCCTCTGCAGAAGCGATGGTGACGGAGAATGCGACTCGTTTATCTTTGATGCAACAGGCGGAACAGTCGGTGGATGAGCAGTTAGAGGCGGTGCAGCAGGAGTTGAGTAGTGTGCGTCAGGATGAAATCACCAATGAGTTGATGGATATTGTGATTGGGCATTTTGCCTAGCCTGCTCTGGTGTTGTTTGGTTAGAGTTGCTGGTCTTGATGTTATCCAAGCTGGACTGAATCTGTTTTTCCCTTACGAGCCCGTCCGGGGCTCGATGCGGGCGCTGCGCCATCCATGGCTGCGCTGGTCACAGACCCAGTCCAGCTTGCGCTAAACAATTGTATGGTTAGCAGGTTTTGCCTAGGTCTCTTTTAGCTGTGCAGGCGGCTCGTCAACGTTGTGCTGTTGTTGCTGCCAGAGTCTGGCGTAGTAACCGTTCTGTTCCAGTAATTCAGAGTGAGCGCCACTTTCGACGATCTCGCCTTGCTCCATCACTAAAATGGTATCTGCATCGCGGACTGTGGATAAACGGTGGGCAATCACTAGAGTGGTGCGTTGGCGGCTGACTTCGTTAAGGGCGTCGAGAATCACTTGTTCGGAAATGGAGTCCAGTGATGAGGTGGCTTCATCGAGAATCAATATGGGTGGGTTTTTTAGTAATACTCGAGCAATGGCCACCCGTTGTTTTTCGCCACCGGAAAGTTTCAACCCGCGCTCGCCAACTTTGGTGTTGTAGCCATCCGGTAAGCTTTGTATAAACTCGTCTAAGTTGGCCTGTAAGGCAGCATAATGAACTTCATCTTCGCTGGCGCTAGGGCGACCATAGGCGAGGTTGTTGTATATGGTGTCGTTGAACAGTACTGTGTCTTGCGGCACTACGCCAATCACGCTGCGCAAGCTGTCTTGGGTGATCTGGCGTACATCTTGGCCGTCAATGCTAATGCTGCCACTGTTCACATCAAAAAAACGAAACAACAGTCGCGCTAGAGTTGATTTGCCGGCGCCGCTGGCACCGACCACGGCCACGGTATGGCCAGCAGGGATGGTGAAGTTCACCCCTTTCAAAATAGCTCGATCAGCGCGGTAGCTGAAGTGCACATCGCGAAACTCTACTTCACCTTGGCTAACCTTCAATGCTTTAGCGTCAGCGGCATCTTCAATGGCGGGTTTATCGCCTAATAGGCCGAAGAGGCGCTCCACATTGACCAGAGACTGGCGGATTTCTCGATAGACAAAGCCCAGCGCGTTCAACGGCACAAATAATTGAATCAAATAGGCATTGACCATGGTGAAATCACCGAGGGTCATCTGTCCGCTGGCTACTTCGCGCACTGCCATGGCCATAATGACGACCAGCGAAACACCAATAATAAAGGCTTGGCCGGTGTTCAGTACTGCCATGGATAAACGATTTTTTAGGCGCGCCTGCTCCCACAACTCGAGCCCTTCGTCATACTGCTCAGCTTCAAAACGTTCGTTATTGAAGTATTTGACTGTTTCGTAGTTGAGCAAGCTGTCGATGGC
>CAJDVK010000051.1_pt1 | contig 13378 bp, 14 predicted proteins | sample 7391401 | NCBI WGS metagenome assembly CAJDVK01 (sample SAMEA7055696, study PRJEB34461) | soil metagenome | biome: terrestrial ecosystem; feature: Peninsula; material: soil | place: Antarctica | collected 2016
AAGCCCCGCAGAATTCGCATCACGAAGGACCGAATTTATATCTACATCCAAGACAATGGACTTTACCTTCTCAATGATAGTGAGCTCAGTGGTTTCATTTGTCATATGTTGAATATCTCGATGGACTGTATAACATTATATTAGTAAGCATGCGCGTTTCGCTGCCAGACCTACTTAGTTTATTTAATCGTAAAGCATTGTTTATACGCAGCTTTTCTGCCCTTAGCAAGGCAACCGCCTATGGTAATCCGTGCATGCTCATTTCCCTCTTCGAAAATGCGTATTATTCATCCAGCTAACAGCTCTATCCTTAGGTTTTACTGGCTCTTCTTAAGCTTCTAAGGAGGCAAAGCGTGCATCCCGCAGCAGGAAACTGTGCGCTTTGCTTTTTAACAACTACATTGAAGTCTAGAAAACAAGTTTTGATAAAGGAGTATCAGAATGTCTAGCAGTCCTTTTCTTAGTGCTATCAGCCAAGCCATGCGCCAAAAAGGCTATGCACTAAAAACTGAAAAAACCTACCTGCACTGGATTAAGCGCTTCATCTTATTTCATGAAAAACGTCACCCGCAAAACATGGGTGCTGATGAAGTTCGTGCGTTTTTATTGTTTCATTGCTCTACGGTGCCGGGCTGCGAGTTAATGAGTGCTTACGTTGTACTCAATTTTCACGATGTACCAATGCGCATCACCGGCGGGGGTTTTTACGGAGATTTCATCATCAACGGTTTTGCCTAGGCAGGCTTTGGCCATGGGTGATCTGAGGGAGATGTAGTCTTTTTCGCCATACACTTCTTCATCGCCGACAATGCGAAAACGTAGGGTTTCGCCGTCATCGTTTTCCAGTTCGCACCAAGCGCCAAAATAGACTTTGCCTTCTTGAGCGGGGTTGTAGGCGATTTCTTCGGCCACTTCAAACAGCTTAGTGAGGTGACGTATTCTGCGATCAATTTCGCGCAACTTACGCTTATTGTATTGATAATCGGCGTTTTCCGAGCGATCGCCGAGGCTGGCGGCCCAAGACACGATTTCAGTGATTTCCGGGCGCAAGGTGCGGTGCAGGTATTCCAGTTCGTCTTTTAGCTTTTTATAGCCTTCAGCGGTTAAAAGTTTTCGAGTCATAATTAACGCTCAAGTTTGGGGTGACATGGGTACGCTACAAAAATAACTCAGCCGCTTATCTCTGTTGCAGATAAGCGGCTGAGTTGTATTGCTAAGCTTGGATCAGTTCTTTTGATTGATCAATAGCACATGCTTGGCATCTTTATCGTTAGCATCAACCATCACTGAATCACTGGTCCACTGCGCCTTCATTGCATCGCCTTCGCTGGAAACGCTGGCTTTAAGCTCAAGACGGGCAACACTGGACAGCTTTAAATTGGGCATCAGCGAGTCGGCATCGGTCAATGTAATACGCGCAGGCAGGTCAGCAACGGTGAGGCGCTTCGCTGCGAGTGGCATCGGTGGACCGCCTTGCGCACGGGCAAAGACATACACGGTGTCGCTGGGCGAGACTTGTTCAGCAAACTCATCACTTAATGTAACGTCAACAACCACTTGATAATCATTGGCAACTGCTGGCTGATCGCTTGTTTGGTCTGCTTGCGCACTGCTGCTGGCCTGTGACTGGGGGCTGTTGGCTAAAGCACTGCGTGCGCGCTCAATCCCGGTCAGAATAGCTTGGTAGGATGGATCTTGTGGATCAATGCCCTTGGAGAGCTGGGTCCAGGCATCAATTGCATCTTGGTAGCGCCCTGCTTCATAGGCGGCAATCCCCACCAAGCCTAAGCTGGTGGCTTCATTGGGGTCTTGGCGTAATGCTTCATCCACTAAACTTTGCAGTTGATCATTCCACCGGCTGCCATTGGCAAAGTACAACGCCTGCGCCCACTGGCCTAACAAGTCAGGTTGGCGACCCACCAGCTCAATGGTTTTCTCATAAGCCTGTGCCGCTTCTTTAGGGCGCTGCTCCGCCATATAGGTGCGGCCCAGAAAGTACCAAGCATCCACAGATTGTGGCTGAATACGTACGGTCTCTTCCAGACGCTCAATCATTTCTGCAGTGCTCTTCGGCTCTTCAGCAAGGCTCAGAGTTAAAGCCACTTTATCGCTGGAGCCCCAAACAAAGTACAAACCTAAACCAGCAATGGGCAGCAATAACGCAGCAATCAAAGGTAAGGCGTTGCCGAGGTTAGCGCTTTGCTTAGGACGACCCACATCGGTGTCATCCAACAGCTCGCGGTCCGCTTCAAGGCGGCCTTCTTCCAGCTGTGCTGCTGTCAGTGCGCCGCTGGCGTGCTGTTCTTCAAGCTCAGCAATATGTTCCTCATACAGAGCAACGTTTAGCGCGGTACGGTCTTCTTCTGTCTGATCTTTACGGCCGCGGAGTACCGGCCAAAGCAACAAAAGTAATGCTATAAGCAATAGCAGTACTGCGTAAATCCAAAACTGTGTCATAACGAAGGGGTATCCTACTTATACTTCTTAAGAATATCTGCTAAGCGATCTTGCTCATCGCCAGATAAATGCTGCTCTTTTTCTTGCTCAGCACGCACTGTGCGGCGACGTCGGATAACGATGATGGCCACTGCCAAAAAACCTAAGCCTAAAAGAGTGGCTGGCCCATACCAGAGCAATAGCGTGGTTTTATTAACTGGCGGCTTATAGCGGACAAAGTCGCCATAACGGTCGACTAAAAAGCCAACAATTTCTTCATTGCTCTGACCTTGCTTAAGCTGCTTATAGATCTCATCGCGCATATCCATCGAAATGGGTGCATCTGAGTCAGCAATGTTTTGGTTTTGACATTTAGGACAGCGCAGCTGCTCAACCAAAGTGCGATAGCGCTCACGCTCCGCTTGACTGTTAAACTCATAGGTATCAATGGAGGCTTGCGCAGTGCTTAAAAAAGCAATACTCAAGCCTAAAGCATAGAGAAAACGCTTCATTGGTTGAGTAACTCCTGATAAATAGGCCCGATTTTTTCTCGCCACATACGCTCATCAATCACGCCGGTATGGCGGTGCACAATATAGCCATTTTTATCGATAATAAAGGTTTCAGGCGCGCCATAAACCCCTAATTCAAAGCCTAAAGTGCCTTGCGGATCATTGATATTAAGCTGATAGGGGTTTAAAAAGTCACGCAACCAGCGCTGTGCATCTGCGTTGTTGTCTTTGTAGTTAATCCCATGGATCACTATCCCCTGCTCGGCCAAGTCATTAAACACTGGGTGTTCGATTTTGCACTCAACACACCAGGTCGCCCAGACGTTAACCAATGCTGGGCGGCCAATGACATCGGCTTGGGTGATCACCTCATTAGGGTCATCCACCGAGTTGGTAGTGAACTCTGGAAATGGCTTACCCACTAAAGCAGACGGCAATTTACTTGGATCATTGTGCATGCCAAACCACGCCATAGCGGCAAACAGTCCCACACCGAACAACACAGCAATTAAGGCAATCAATCGTGATCTAGACATGCACAGTTTTCTCTTTATCAGTGACACCTAAAGCGTCTTTAACTTTTTTTCTAACCTTAACCCGGTAGCGTCGATCCATGGCCGATAAAATACCGCCAAGTGCAGTAAAGAAGCCGCCAATCCAGATCCAACGGACAAAGGGTTTAATATGTACACGTATCGCCCAAGCACCGTTCTCCAGCGGCTCACCCATGGCAACATATAAGTCGCGGGTAAAGCCTGGATCAATCCCAGCTTCGGTCATGGGCATTTGTTGCACCACATATAAACGCTTTTCTGGGTGCAGCAAAGCAATCTCACGCTCATCCTTAAAGATGCGGATATTGCCTTTATCGGAAATAAAGTTGGGTCCCTCGAAGTGCTCAGCACCCTCGAACAGGAAACGGTAACCGCCCATTTCTAAAGAATCGCCCGGGGCCATTTTCAGGTCACGTTCATCACTGTACTGGCTGGATAACACCACACCCACAGCCATAAACACCATACCTAAGTGACCCAGCTGCATTCCCCAGTAACTGCGGGTCAGCGAACGCATACCGCGCCATAAGCCTTTATTGCGGGTTTTATCGAGGATATCCCGCGCACTGGCCAACAGCACCCATGCACAGACAAAGAACAAGGCCAACACAGCAATATTAAAGTCGCGGTAAAGCACACTGCCAATACCTGCCAAGACCGCGCTCAACAGTAGAACCGGGCCAAGCATTTTAATCAGCCATTGACCTGGGGTGTTTTTCCAGCGAGTAATAATGCCCACACCCATGGCCAGCATCAAGATGCCCATCAACGGCACAAACAGTGCGTTAAAGTACGGCGGCCCCACCGACAATTTAGCGCCGGTTAATGAGTCAAGTATCAATGGATACAAAGTACCCAGCAGCACCGTTGCGGTAGCCACTACCAAGATGATGTTGTTGATCAGCAATAAGGTCTCTTTGGACCAGAAGCCAAAGCCCACCTTACTCTTCACCTCGGGGGCGCGAATCACAAACAAAATCAGTGACGACAGTACCACCACCAACAAGAACACTAGAATAAATATGCCGCGCTCTGGATCCGCAGCAAACGCATGCACCGAGGTGAGAACACCGGAGCGGACTAAGAAGGCACCCAGCAAACTCAAGGAGAAGGCAGCAATGGCTAAGAGTACGGTCCAGTTTTTAAACACCCCACGTTTTTCAGTCACTGCCAATGAGTGGATTAAGGCAGTGCCCACTAGCCATGGCATAAAGGAAGCGTTTTCTACTGGGTCCCAGAACCACCAACCGCCCCAACCTAATTCGTAGTATGCCCACCATGAACCCAGCGCAATACCTATGCCTAAAAAGGCCCAAGCCACCAGAGTCCATGGACGTGACCAGCGTGCCCAAGCCGCATCGAGCTTACCGCCTATGAGCGCGGCAATGGCAAACGCAAAGGCCACTGAGAAGCCCACATAGCCCATATACAACATCGGTGGGTGAACCACTAAACCGAAGTCTTGTAGCAATGGGTTGAGGTCATTACCATCGGCCGGCATTTGCGGCAAGATGCGCTCAAATGGGTTCGAGGTGACAATCATAAACAGCAAGAAGCCCACGCTGACCATGCCCATCACGGCGAGCACTCGAGCCAGCATTTCCTCCGGCAGATGCCGTGAGAAAATGGCCACGGCAAAAGTCCAACCGCCGAGGGTTAATGCCCACAATAAGAGCGAACCCTCGTGTGCCCCCCACAGCGCACTGAACTTGTAAAACCAAGGCAGCGCACTGTTTGAGTTAGACGCTACATAGAGCACCGAAAAGTCATCGGCCATAAATGACCAACTCAAACAGGCAAAGGCGATCACTAAAAAGATGAACTGCCCCCACGCTGCAGGCTGGCCTAAACTCATCCATTTGTGGTCACCGCGCCAGGCACCGACCATTGGAAAAAAGGACAAAACACCCGCAAAACATAATGCTAGGATCATGGCTAACTGACCCAGTTCCGGCACAAACAACGCCGCATTACTCATCTTTTTGATTCCTTTTGCGCATCTTCATAATGTTGCAGCATGCCTGTCTTTTCTAAGGCACTACTGACTTCCGGCGGCATATAGTTCTCATCATGCTTGGCCAACACTTCATCGGCAATTAATAAGCCATTTTCATTTAAACGACCTAACGCCACAATGCCCTGACCTTCGCGGAACAAGTCAGGCAGAATACCGCGGTATTGGATCCTAGTATCGGCATCACCATCGGTGACCACAAAATCAACCGTCAAGGAGTCTTCACTGCGGCTCAATGAGCCTTCTTTCACCAAACCACCGGCTCGAATACGTGCACCTTGTGGCGCTTCACCGTTCATGATTTGCGTTGGTGTATAGAATAGGTTGATGTTTTGCTGCAATGCCGCCAAACCTAGTCCCACAGTTGCGGCCACACCCAGCAGAATCGCAACAATAATAATTAAACGTTTTTTACGAATAGGGTTCACTGTTGAGCCTCCCGGCGCAAACGACGCGCCTCATTCTTAAAGTAACGTTGACGGGCCAGTAACGGCAAAACCACATTCAACAATAAAATTATAAATCCGATGCCGTAGGCAGACCACACGTAAATTCCATGATTGCCCATAGCTAAGAACTCAGCGAACGAATTAAAATTCATACACCTCTCCCGATCTGCCGTACGACTTCTGCTTGCGCCCAGCGGGTCCGCGACTCGCGACGTAACACTTCAAGACGCATGCGCACCAGTAATACAGCTGCGAAAAAACAATAAAAGCCAAGCGTCATAATCAACAACGGCAGCCACATCTCCATGGGCATGGCTGGCTTCTCAGTGATCGTAAAAGTAGCTGGCTGGTGCAATGTATTCCACCAGTCTACCGAGTACTTGATGATGGGAATATTAACAACACCAACAATGGCCAAAATAGCACAAGCTTTAGCAGCACTGTCACGGTTAGTGATGGCATGCCCTAAGGCAATAATCCCAAAATATAAAAACAACAGAATTAACATGGCAGTTAAGCGTGCATCCCAAACCCACCAGGCACCCCAAGTGGGTTTCCCCCAAATCGCGCCAGTTGCCAGGGCGATCACGGTCATCCACGCACCAATTGGCGCCGCCTGCTGAATTGCCACATCAGCAATTTTCATTCGCCAAACCAAGCCAACAATGCCGGCTATGGCCAGTGATATATAGGTGGACTGGGCTAAAAAGGCTGCTGGCACATGCAGATAAATAATGCGAAAGCTATTGCCTTGTTGGTAGTCCGGCGGTGCATAAGCTAAACCCAGTACCGCACCGGCTAAAATCAACAACGCAGCACTGACACTGAGCCAAGGCAACCAGCGGCCACTTATTTCGTAAAACCACTTGGGCGAGCCTAGTTTATGAAACCACGTCCAATTCATCGAGATACTCACAGTTGTTCAATATCAATTATGCAAGTGTATGACAGTTTGCGTTGTTACTTGTGCAGCTTATTGTCACACATTTATTCGTTATTCGACTGTTATTCGCCAACACTGATGCGCAAACCTGCGGCAATGGCAAACGGCGCCAAGGTTAGCGTCAACATCATTAAGGCGGCCATCCATAAAAAATAACCGGCAGTGGGCAACCCGTGTAAAGCAGCTTGAATCACCCCACTGCCTAAAATCAGTACGGGAATGTATAGCGGTAAAATCAATAATGCCAATAATATTCCGCCCCGCTTCAAGCCAACCGTCAGTGCAGCGCCAACTGCGCCTAATAAACTCAGCACCGGTGTGCCTAACAACAATGACAATAACAAAACCGGCATCAGCTCAGCTGGCAAGCCCAACATCAGCGCCAGCAAAGGTGATAACAACACCAAGGCTAAGCCGCAGTACAGCCAATGGGCCAGCACTTTGGCCAGCACCATAACCACTAAGGGGTGCGGCGCCACCACCCACTGCTCCAGCGAACCATCCTCAAAATCACTGCGAAATAAGCCATCCAATGATAATAACACTGCTAACAACGCAGCCACCCAGAGCAAACCTGGGGATAGAGTTTGCAGCAATTGTGACTCCGGCCCCACCGCCAAGGGAAAGAGCGCAATCACAATGGCAAAAAACACCAGTGGATTCACCAGTTCTGCTGGGCGGCGAAACACAATCCGCGTCTCACGCAGCAACATCAAGGCAAAGACATTACTCATAGCGCTGCCTGCCCTAAATCAATTTCACGAAAAGTATCAGGTACATTTTGTAATGGGTGATGGGTGGTCAGTACTACCATGCCACCGTTATTACAGTGCTCAGCTAAATGCAGCTCTAGCTGGGTTACCGCCTGTTTATCCAGAGCGGTAAAAGGCTCATCCAAAATCCACAATGCCGGTGCATTTAAGTATAAACGCGCTAAACCCACACGCCGTTGTTGCCCGGCCGATAACGTATAACAAGGCACATCTTCAAAACCAGCCAAACCCACAGCCGCCAAGGCCTGCCAAATCTGTTCACGACTGGCACCATGGTGCAAGGCGGATAACCACATTAAATTCTCTTCTGCGGTCAACAAGCCTTTAATGCCTGGCGCATGCCCCAGCCATAATAAGTTGCTGACCAGCTCATGGCGCTGTTTCTGAATACTGACCCCATTGATCAACACCTCACCTGCAGTGGGCTGCATCAGGCCTGACAGCAGACGCAATAAACTGGTTTTACCACTGCCGTTGGGGCCACCGATTTGCAGCATATCCTTGGGCTTAACACTGACACTGAGGTTTTCAAACAACAGTCGCCAATCGCGCTCACAGGTTAAATTAACAGTTTCAAGATAAGCATCGGTCACAAACAAGTCGCCTTGAGGGAAGATTCCAGTCAATTCTACCGAGCAGCTTCGCCACTCTACTGACACTTTAATCAGCGGCAATTATACACAGCTGTGCAGAAAGCGCGGCAGTCATTTACAAAGCATTTACAATAGCTTGCAAGCATCTTGCCCATTCAGGATCTGTTTCGTTGGGCTGAGCTAATATTTAGGCTGATCCAGCTCCCGTAGGACAGCTATCAGCAAGTGACGCCAGCTTTTACGGAAAAGATATACTATATCATCCACCAGCCATTCTCTAGGTACTACACCACTGTGCTGCATCTGTATTCAATTCGGCGGAATCAGTCCATTTCTATTGACTTTATCCAATGGTAAATCCTAAGCCTTCCCAGCAACGCACATAACGCAAGAGTCTGCTTATCGGCCGCAGGAACTGCTTAAGCTTCGCGCTCAGCTCAACAGTCCGGCAAAAGGTTGATGCAAGCGCGCTGAATAATACATTCCAGCAAAGCACAGTAATGCTGCACTGTAAGCTAACCAACGCACCTCCATGCTGTATTTATTACGAAAAGCAAACACGCCAAACACCACATAGAGCACCAGCAGCAACAACTTAGCTTGCAACCAAGCCGCTGATAAAGGCGCATAGTTTAAGATCATTAACAGCAACAACGCAGCCAACAGCAAACAGGTATCAATCACATAGCTGAGGCGGTTTACTTTTTTCTGTAGCCCACTGCCACTGCCCATCAACAAAACCCACAAACCGCGCAGTACAAACAAACTGCCGCTGAGTAACACTAAGCCAATATGAATATTTTTAACCAGCAAATAATGCTCGGCAAACATCGCGCCCTCTCCTTTAACAGCTGCGCTCCATAACTTTCTGCGCTTTCACAGCAAAACTCAGCACTGTAGAGCATCTCAATGCTGGTTTTAGCATCAGTTTAAAGCTTAACCATCAGGACAAACTTGATTAAAAGCATAAGATGCAAATAGCTCTGTAGATAAGCAAAACCCGCCTACAGCGGGTTGAACTCGATGCCCTGTAAGCTACTCAAGGCTTTTGCAAATAACCATTGGCCTGCAGCAAATGTTGCTCATCAAGCCCGCCAACCAGCGCAGCCAGTTGCATCTGATGAATAATCAAAGACACCTTAGCGTCCAACAACTCTAACTGCATCTGCGCCACTGCGTTTTCAGCATCTAAGCGCTCTAAAGTGGTGTTATCACCCAGTTCATGGCCTAGACGTGTTGCTGCAAGCCGTTCTTGGCTGGCTTTGACCCCTTGCTGCAAAGCACTGATTTGTTGTCCATTCACTTGTATACCAAGCCATGCTGCGCGGGTTTGTTGCTGAATTTGTTGCCGTAGCACCTCACCTTGAGCCAGGTTTTGCTCCTGCAAGTGTAAAGCTTCGCGGTGTTTCGAACTGCGGTAACCGCCGGTAAAAATAGGCACATTAAGTTGTACGCCCACCATCCACTCGTCAGCCTTATTCAACGCTGAACCATAGCGGCCGCTGCCGTCCAACTTTTCGTAGCCCACATGCCCAAGCAAATCCAGCGTTGGACTGCTCCAACTGGAATATTGCGCCACTTGCTCAGCGGCGATGGTGACGCCTTTAGCATGCATCTGCAGCATGGGATTGAGCTGCACTACCTCAGTCAGCCAGTCGGCAAGCGGATCTAAATGTGGTGCTTGCACCGGTGTTTGCAAAGGCAAACTCAGCAAGTGCTGTGGGGTCTGGGTGGTTAAATCAGTAAAGTCAGCGGCGGCCAACTCTGCTTGCATCTGCGCCGCTAGCAGCTGTGCTTGTAAGCCTTGTGCATGGGCTAGGGTTTCATAGGTGTCTGTCACCGGACGATCACCCAGCGCAAAACGCGCTTGGCTTTCTTTATGAACCAAATCAACCTGGTTCTTCTGATTGGTTAACAGACTGACTTTTTCACGTGCCAGTAAAACCGCAAAATAGCGCTGAGCAACTTTGAGCAACAAACTTTGTCGTGCCGCTTGCCACTTTAACTCCGCCACTTCCGCAGTCAGTCGCAGTTGGCGGCTTTGCGCCAAACGTGCTCGATCCAAGATTGGCTGTTTAATCCCTAAACCGTAACTGTACAAGTCACCGCCGCGCACCGAGGTATTAAACTCCACATCTTTCGAAGTCATGCCTGCTGGGTTATCCAGCGTACCGGGCATAATAAACTGTGCGCCTTCAACACTACTGGTACGGCCTGCACGCCCCGCAGTGGCTGTTGCCCCTATGTTTGGTAACCACAGGCTACGCGCCTGACTGCGCTGCTCAGTACCGGCCTCAACTGCTGCCTGCTCAGCCTGATACTCTGGATCATTGCCCTGCGCTAAACGCCAAGTATCCAGTAAATCCATGGGCTGAGCGCTGCTTACGCTGTGCCACAACAGGCCGAGTAACAAGCTGCCAAGTGCATAACGCTTACTTTTGCAAATCAATTGAGACATCACTGGCAACTCCTTAACAACTGGGCTTAATACCCACTTTGCGCAATAGGGTTTGCATCAAGCACCATTTAGTTAAGCCTCTTTGCAGAACATTCGCCCCAACAAACAGGGTAAACACTAACCACCACTGGCTAATAAATAGCGGGCTGGACGGCGCGCCTAAAGCGACTGATAAAACAATAAAAAGACCTGCGACAATCCGCACGACTTGCCATGATGTCATGACGATTCTCCTGTTTTATGAAGGACATCCTGCTTGTTGCGATAGGCAGCGTAATACAGCAATGGAATCACCACTAAGGTCAGTAAGGTGGAAACCAGTACACCAAAGATCAGTGAAATAGCCAGACCGTTAAAAATCGGGTCATCAAGAATAAACAAGGCCCCCAGCATGGCCGCCAATCCTGTCAGCACAATGGGTTGCGCACGAGTAATCGCTGAGTTAACCACTGCTTGCTCAAGGGAGCGACCGGCTGCTACTTCTAGGTTAATAAAGTCCACCAGTAAGATGGAGTTGCGCACAATAATGCCGGCTAAAGCAATCATCCCAATCATACTGGTTGCAGTGAACTGCGCGCCAAGCAAGGCATGACCAGGCATCACCCCAATAATGGTCAATGGAATCGGTGCCATAATTACCAACGGGGTTAAATAGGAGGAAAAGTGCGCCACCACCAACAAGTAAATCAGCAAGATGCCGACCGCATAAGCTGCGCCCATATCACGGAAAGTTTCGTAGGTAATTTGCCACTCGCCATCCCACTTTAATGAGTAGTTGCGATACGGGTCTTGCGGCTGATTAATAAAGTACTCATCAATCGCTGTACCCGCTGGGGTGATGATCTCAGCCAGCGCTGCGCGCGATGCAAAAATACCGTACAACGGGCTGTCCACCGCGCCCGCCATATCAGCCATCACATAATGCACCGGCAACAAGTCTTTGTGGTGAATGGGCTGTTCTTGCAAAGTATCAGTAATCGTCACCAGCTCGGCAATCGCCACCAGTTCATTGCTCGCAGTGCGTACTTTAAGCTGCAGCAACGTGGCTAGATCACCCTGCAGCTCTGGATTGAGCTGAATATAGGCTGACGCTGGATACTTACTGCCATCATGCAACCAAGTTGCTGCTTCGCCATGCAAGCCTGCGCGCAATGTACTGACAATATCCGCTTGGTTCACACCTAACTGACTGGCTTTCTGCCGATCAATCAGCAGCAGTTTGCGTGGTGCATCAGCAATTGCACTGTCATCAATGTCCACCATGCCATCCACTTCAGCAAATACTGCACGCACCGCATCACCCACTGCCTGACGCCCCTCAGCAGTTGGCCCATAAATTTCAGCCACCACCGGCGCTAGCACCGGCGGCCCTGGTGGCACTTCAACCACTTTTACATTGGCATTAAAACGCTGGCCGATCGCTTGCAGCGCCGGACGCAAACGGGTAGCCAAGGCATGGCTTTGTTCAGCACGCTCGGATTTTTCCACCAGATTGACTTGAATATCACCGCTTTCGCTGTTGCTGCGCAAATAATACTGCCGCACCAAACCATTGAAGTTAATCGGCGCCGCAGTACCGGCATAGCTTTGATAGTGGGTGACTTCAGGCACTGTGGCCAAATAAGCGCCCAACTCGCCCAGCACAGCGGAGGTTTGCTCTAAAGGTGTGCCAGCTGGCATATCCACGATCACCTGGAACTCTGATTTGTTATCAAATGGCAGCATTTTCAACAGTACTAAGCCAGAGACAGGCAGCAGTATGGATAAACCAATCAGTGCCATCACTGCCAGACCTAAGAAAAAACGATTCAAGCTACCGCGCTGTGGGTCTAAAAAGGGTTTGAAGATTGCCTCAAATAAACGGCTTAAAAATGCCGGTACACGTGCTGATTTTTTATCCTCCTGTGCGGCCTGCTCTTCTGTGGAATGCTTAAGCCACAAGCGCGCGAGCCAAGGGGTTAAGGTAAAAGCAATCGCCAATGACAACACCATCCCCATACTGGCATTAATCGGAATCGGGCTCATATAAGGTCCCATTAAACCGCTGACAAAGGCCATGGGCAGCAGTGCCGCAATCACGGTAAAGGTCGCAAGAATAGTAGGCCCACCCACTTCATCAACGGCGGAAGGAATAATTTCAAAGAGCTTTTTATCTGGGTGCAAGGTTTGATGGCGGTGAATATTTTCCACCACCACAATGGCATCATCGACCAAAATCCCAATGGAGAAAATCAGTGCAAATAGCGACACTCGGTTCAAGGTAAAACCCCAAGCCCATGAGGCAAACAGGGTTGCCGCCAAGGTTAAACCCACTGCCACACCGAGAATTGCCGCTTCACGACGACCCAGTGCAAAGAACACCAAGACCACCACCGACAAGGTGGCAAAAATCAGTTTCTGAATCAGCTGCCGCGCTTTTTCATTGGCCGTAGCACCATAGTCACGGGTTTCTACTACGCTAATATCATGCGGAATTAAAGTATTATCCAGCTCAGCCATGCGCTGCATCACGGCATTGGAGACATCAATGGCATTTTCACCGGGCTTTTTTGTCACTGTTAAAGTGATCGCCGGATACTCTTGCGCGGCTTCGCCCACTGTACCAAAACGCACATAATTACTGGGCTGCAGCGGTCCATCACTGAC
>CAJDVK010000053.1_pt1 | contig 13238 bp, 12 predicted proteins | sample 7391401 | NCBI WGS metagenome assembly CAJDVK01 (sample SAMEA7055696, study PRJEB34461) | soil metagenome | biome: terrestrial ecosystem; feature: Peninsula; material: soil | place: Antarctica | collected 2016
GCATGGTTGCTATTACACTCACCCCAAAAATAAAAGAAATAGATAAATTTCTTGAACATTGCAGCAAAAATCACTACCCCAACAAAAGCACTATTATAGATAAGGGTAGCAGTGCTGATTCTTTGTATTATATTCTGGAAGGTTCTGTCGCTATATCAATTAAGGGTGAAGATGATAAAGAGTTGGTTGTCGCTTATTTAAATCAAGGTAACTTTTTTGGTGAGCTAGGGTTCTTTGCCGGTAACAGTGAGGAGCGTGAGCACAGTATTTGTGTTCAGGCACGAACAGTCTGCAAAATAGCTAAAATTAATTATGTAAAGTTTCGTGAACTGACGAAAACCAACCCCGATATGCTGTATACCGTTGGCCATCAAATGGCTAGTGCCTTGCGCAACACTACACTCAAAATGGGTGATTTAGCGTTTTTAGATGTCACAGGACGGATTGCTAACTCGTTACTTAAACTGTGCAAACACCCTGATGCAATGACCCACCCAGATGGCATGCAAATTAAAATTACCCGTCAAGAAATCAGCCGCATTGTGGGTTGCTCACGGGAAATGGCCGGACGGGTGCTCAAGGTTTTAGAGGAGCAAAAATTAATCCACGTGAAAGGCAAAACCATAGTCGTATTCGGTACCCGCTAAATATTCTGCACACAAATACACCTAAGTAATACTGTGCGAGCGCTTTGTTCTTTAACGATGCACAGGCCGCTTCTGTAGTTTCCGTTGTAAGGTACGCCTGTGCATACCCAGTGCACGGGCAGTTGCGGAAATATTTCCATCATGCTCAGCCAGTACCCGCTGGATATGCTCCCACTGTAAACGATCCACTGACATGGGGTTATCCGGCACCAGTGCGGCTAAGTCTGCACGATCCGACAGCAAGGCTGCCAGTACATCATCCGCATCAGCAGGCTTGCAGAGATAATTCGAGGCGCCGCGCTTAATAGCCTCAACCGCAGTGGTGATACTGGAGTAGCCAGTCAAAATCAACACTTCCATCTCCGCATCCAGCTCGAGTAGCTTAGGCAACAGTACTAAACCTGAATCACCCTCCATTTTTAAATCCAGCACAGCATAATCAGGCAGATCTTCTTTAGCCAAAGCTAAGCCTGCATCTGCGCAGTTGGCAACTGAAACTCGCAAGCCGCGCCGTGACATGGCCCGCGCCATCACTCGGGTAAAGGTTTCATCATCATCCACCAATAGTAAGTGCGGCTGCTCCTCACCTTCAAATAGTTTTTTTACAGTCACTGCTCACTCCTTGCTTAAAGCACTGTATGCATTTGCGGCAAACGTAATTCGGTTAACGTTCCACCACCGTCTTGGTTATACAATTTTACTGTACCACCTGCACGGATAACACTCACCTGGCTTAAGAACAGCCCTAAGCCAAAGCCTTTACCTTTAGTAGTAAAAAACGGTTTGCCCAGCTGTTCAGCAATCGCCAAGGGCACTCCAGCACCGTAATCACGAATAGTAATAACCACCCACTGCTCATCCCAGTTCAGACCTATAAGCAAGTTATCAGGGCATGCATCCGCGGCATTATTTAATAAGTTGAGTAAGGCTTGGCTTAAATCCACTGGCGGCATCAAGCTCGGTGCCACCCCGACACCCTCTACTTGATACCGATAAGTGGCTTCTGGACGCATTAAATGCCATCGATCCAAAGAGCTTTCCAGCCATTGCACCACACTTTGCTCGGCAATCGCTTGACGTCGATTTGCTTCAGCAGCCCGTACTAACTGCTGCAAAGTCCCTTTACAAAGTTTCACCTGCTCTTGCAGCAATGCTAAATCTTCTTCCAACTCACCTTCGCTGCGGTGCCCGTGACGCAGCTCCCCCAGCAACACACTCATGGTTGATAACGGCGTGCTGAGTTCATGCGCAGCGCCTGCGGCTTGAGTTGCCACGGCCAGTAATTGTTCATCACGCATATTGTCTTCACGCCGTGCAGCACGTAACTGATCTTGCTCGCGCAGCGCTTGCGACATTTTCGAGACAAAAAAAGTAATAAAAGCTGCAGATAAGGCAAAGTTTAACCACATGCCAAATAAGTGCAAAGTAATCAGTAGCTCGTCCACCTGCTCACCTTGCAAGTGTAGCGGTCGATACCAAATCATTAGGGCAGTATAACCACTTAGAGCTAAACCACTGAGCACAATAGAATACAACCAAGGCAAAGTTGCCGCCGCAACAGTCAGCGGCACTAGATAATACGCCACAAAGGGGTTAGTTGAACCACCAACGTAATACAGCAAGCCGCTATGGATAAATAAATCCATAGCCAAATGCAAAGCAAATTCTAACTCAGTCACTGGCCAACTTCCGCGCAACCGCAAGCCAGTCACAATACACATACTCAATGACACCGCCAGCAACATCAGCAACGGCAACCACTCTAAAGTCACCAATCCACTCACATAAGCAAAACCCAGCGTGCCTGCTTGTGCAGCAAGCACTAACAAACGAATCCATGTCAACCGCCATAAATTTTGACGGCTGGCCGATAGTAACTGTGTTGGTGCCAACATAATTTCTCCTTAAGCTGTTGTAGAGTATAACTGCCCTGCACCTAGTTGCTGCAAACTGTGGCATATTCAGCCTTAAGCAACGCTGAGCCAGATATACTGACGCTTTCTTACTGCACAGCTAACAAATGGAGTAACTATGATGCGATTTTTACGCGTAACACCTATCGCTTTCCTAATGGTGAGCTTAGCCACCAGCAGCACTGTACTGGCCAGCGAGCAAAGGTATAACCAAGTGTCTTTACGCGCCGAAGCCCAGCAAGAAGTCGCCCATGACCAGATGCAAGTTATTCTGTATAGCGAAGAACGGGATACCGATCCGGCGCGTCTAGCTAACACCATCAGCAAAACCCTAAATAAGGCGGTTGAATCGGCCCGTACCCACCCACAAATCAATGTGCGGCTAGGTAACCGCAGCAGCTATCCAGTGCACGACAGTAAAGGGCAAAAAATAACCGGCTGGCGTGAGCGCGCAGAGCTACGCTTAGACAGCACCGACTTTTCCGCACTTTCTGCGCTAACCGGTGAATTATTACAGTCACTTAAAATGGCCAATATGCAATTCAGTATTGCGCCAAACACCCGTGCCGCCAGTGAAGACCAACTGCTTAAGGAAGCCATTAGTGCTTTCCAAGCCAGAGCTAAACTGGTGAGCGAAGCCTTTGGCAGCAGCAGTTACAAAGTGGTTAACTTAAATCTAAATAGCAGTGGTTTTTCACAGCCACCCATGTATGCCCGCTCAGCTAAAATGCTATCCTCGGCAATGTCTGATGAGTCTGCTGTAACTCCTGAAGTTGAAGCAGGCAGCAGTCAAGTCAGTATTATTGCTGATGGTGTGATTGAAGTGTCCCTCCCCTAACCAGCCCTAAAACTTACGACGGCACAGCAACACTTTATGCCGTCGTAAGCCCGCCCAGAAACGAGTCCCGAACAAGACTCTCAAGCTGCAGTTATCTTCTTTACAAAGACCCAATCAAGAATAATTCTCAATACTGTTTACATTGCGAGTGAGAATGATTAGCATGCGCAGTTCTAATTTATGGAGTCTGTTATGCGCATCCCATTCACGTATTCACTGCTGGCCTGTGCTGTACTCAGCAGCAGCGTTGTTTTTGCTGATCAATCACCCGTTCAACTGGGCTCAACCGTCGTCAGTGCCTCCGGTTTTGAGCAAAAAATAACCGATGCGCCAGCCAGTATTTCCGTAGTGAGCAATGCAGATCTACAGAAAAAACGCTACAGCAACCTTGCTCAAGCCTTAGACGATGTTGAAGGCATTGATATCAAACAAGGCACCGGCAAAACCGGTGGCTTGAATATCAGCATGCGTGGGATGCCCAGCGACTACACCTTAATTCTGATTGATGGCCGTCGACAAAACCCAGCCGGCAATGTAACGCCTAACGGCTTTAATGAAACTTCAACCAGCTTTATGCCACCGATGTCAGCCATTGAGCGCATTGAAGTGATTCGTGGCCCGATGTCGACCCTCTATGGTTCGGATACCATGGGCGGTGTGATTAACATCATCACCAAAAAAGTCGGTACTGAGTGGACCGGTAGTGTGACGGCAGATGCGCCATTAAATTAATACGAAATGCACTGTCCGTGCCGACCCCCTCTAAACGCTGATTAGCATCCAAGGCCCTGCGATGATAACCATCAGTGCCTACTGCAGCACCCAGTTCAGCAAAGTTACGCAACTGTGGGGCCTTACTGGCTTGGTTAACACTGCCGCCCGTAGTACCGCTACCACCAAACACCGAGTTGGGACCTTTAATCACTTCAACCGCTTCAATATTAAAGGTATCAGTACGGTTGGTTTGCGTACTGTCACGTAAGCCATCAATTTGCATATTGGCATTGGCGCTAAAGCCACGAATATTGGTGCGGTCGCCCGAGCCACCGCCGCCCTCGCCAGCGTTAAAGGTAATCCCTGAAACATTACTCAGCACTTGGCGCAAACTCAGTGCTTGCTGCTCTTTAATCAGCTCAGCAGGAATCACTTAAATGGTTTGCGGCATATCCAACAAAGGCGCCGTATTTTTAGCTGAGAATGAATGCGTTGTTCTAGAGGGCGCTGTTTCACCCACAATCGTTTGTGAGTCAAGTTTAACTGCAGATGCAGTGTCTTGTGCCGCCGCTAACTGACTGGCCGCCGCAATAGCAATACCTGTAGCGGTCAGTAACAAAGAGCGTGGTGGTTTTTGATGATTGAATAAATGCAGACAAGAGAGTTTCTCCTTTATTTTAAAGAAGAAACTCTAAATATAACGATTAGCATGACTATTAACTTATTGATCTATATCAATAAATTTTGGCTATATACCGCTACTGCCTATAGGTAATACGACTTCAATGGCGGGAAGCCATTAAATTCTACCGAGCTGTAACTGGTGGTATAAGCACCTGTGGATAACCAGTACAAGCGATCCTCGCTGGCTAAATTCAATGGCAGGCCGTACTTGTAATCTTCATACATAATATCGGCACTGTCACAGGTTGGCCCAGCGATCACCACCTCTTCCAGCTCACCCTGTTTTTCCGTCCAGATCGGAAACTTAATGGATTCGTCCATGGTTTCAATCAGACCTGAAAACTTACCCACATCGGTAAACACCCAGCGCTCCACGGCAGTGCGCGACTTGCGTGACACCAACACCACTTCGCTGACTAAAATCCCAGCATTAGCCACCAGCGAACGGCCGGGTTCCAAAACAATTTCTGGCATTTCATCACCAAAGTCTTCCTGCAAGAAACGGGTGATCTCTTCCGCATAGGCTTGCAGGGTATTGGTTCTGTTTAAATAGTTGGCCGGAAAACCACCACCCATATTGATCATTTGTAAACGAATACCGTCTTCATCACGTAAGCGCTCGTAAATGACTTTTACTTTACCAATGGCCGCATCCCAAGAGCCGATTTCACGCTGTTGTGAACCCACATGGAATGACACGCCATAGGGCACTAAGCCTAAGTCTCGGGCGAGGATCAACAAGTCCAACGCCATATCCGACTGGCAGCCAAACTTGCGTGACAGTGGCCAATCAGCAGAGCCAGAACCTTCGGTGAGAATGCGCACATAGATTTTAGCGCCCGGCGCTGCTTTGGCGATATTACGCAAGTCCGCTTCTGAGTCAGTGGCAAACATGCGCACACCTTTCTCGTAGAAGTAGCGCACATCACGGGCTTTTTTAATGGTATTACCAAAACTGATTTGCTCGGGGGTTACCCCACAGGCCAGCACTTTATCCAGCTCATAGATTGAGGCGATATCAAAGTTAGAACCTTTTTTATTCAGCAGCTCAGTGATTTCGACTGCAGGATTGGCTTTCACCGCATAATAAATTTTTGCGTACGGAAAGTTTTCTGCAATTTCATCGTAAGCCCGCGCAATGGTAGCGGTATCAATCACAACAAATGGGGTTTCATGCTGATCAGCAAACGCCTTCATTTTTTTAAAGGTTTCAGGCGCGAAATAATCTTCCACATTAATGGACATATCAGGACTCCTCTCCGGGTCATGGCAAAATCAATAAAATAAGGGATTAAAACTGAACGCCGAATCCGTTTCCCCACTTTGGTTCGCCTACTTCCCAAGGCATGTCGCCGATGATTGATAACGGTAAAGCTATCAACCTCTCGTCGGCAGTACTTGAGCCGGATGGATCGTTTCAGCATGAGCGTTCTAGGCGCGCACTTTAGGGCTAGGGGTTGAGGATAGCAACATTAAAAAAAGTATCTTTAAGACTTATTTATTATAAGAGCTTTACAGTTCAGTACTAGAAGCGCAAAAGACGTCTATTAATCCGAGTGTATCTCTAATTACTGCCAATTGTGCAAAGTATAAGCGATGCCACTCACCGCAATCAGTAATAGAAAAGCTGAGGACAGCAGTGATATGCCCTTCTTATGGTATTGAAAAAAACCACCGCGCATCAGCCATGCATAACTCAGGAGGATAATAAAATCAGCCACCATCCACAGCAATGCTAACACCCCCAAACTGAGTTTCTGGTTTGCTGTGACATGAATAAACTGCGGAAAAAAGGCGACAAAGAAGATGATGTCTTTTGGGTTGGATATGCCGAGAAAAAAGCCATTAAAGAACCCTGAGTGCTGCTTAACTGACTCTGGCTGACCAAGCTTAACCTCGTTTGACTGGGTCAACTCAGTACGCAAACCCGTCACTGCCAGCCAGCCAATAAAACCGCAACCGATTAGACTGATCCACTGCAAACTGCGCTCATCCAGCGCGAGCATGCCAGACACAATCAATGCCGCTGTGGCGAGCAATACTAATGAGGCAGCGTTACTGCCCAGCACCGTGATCAAGGCAAAGTTAAAACCGTGCCGCGACGCAGCATTCATCACTAACGCCACTATGGGCCCAGGTGTACCAATCAATACAACAATCGCCACTAGATAAGCGCTTAACACAGTAAAATTCATACATTTGCCTTTAACATTTCTGTAGCCCAGCACTGTACTTATCAGCCAGCGCGCAGGAGGCGGCATTCTAACCTAATCAGTAAATAGCTCTACAGTTCTGTGGCAGGGCTAAATTTAACCAAGGGATTATCCACGCCTGTTTCCATCTGAGTCAGTAAATCCGCTATAATTACCGGCTATTTTTTGAACTATTTTTATTTGAGGCGCTACCAGCATGAGTAAACAGGCTGCCGAAGTCGCGAAACGTCGCACCTTCGCTATTATTGCCCACCCGGACGCCGGTAAAACCACCATTACCGAACGCTTATTGCTGATGGGACAGGCTATTTCTGTCGCTGGTACGGTTAAATCACGTAAATCTGATCGCCACGCCACCTCAGACTGGATGGCCATGGAGCAGCAACGGGGTATTTCCATTACCACCTCGGTGATGCAATTCCCTTACCGCAAACACATGATCAACCTGCTCGACACCCCAGGTCACGAAGATTTCTCCGAAGACACTTATCGCACCCTCACCGCGGTGGACAGTGCTTTGATGATGATCGATGGGGGTAAAGGGGTGGAGCCACGCACCATCGCTTTAATGAATGTGTGTCGGATGCGCGATACGCCAATCATCAGTTTTATCAACAAAATGGACCGCGATATTCGTGACCCCATTGAGTTACTGGATGAAATTGAAGCGGTACTCGGCCTGAAAGCTGCGCCCATCACTTGGCCGATAGGCTGTTACCGCGAATTTAAAGGCGTCTACCACCTCACTGAAGATGTGATTTATGTCTACTCGTCCGGCCATGGTCATGAGCGCACCGATGCCAAAATTATTAAACATCTCGACAGTGATGAAGCCCGTGCGCATATTGGTGATCTTTACGATGACTTTTTAGAAGAGCTTGAATTGGTTCAGGGTGCCTGCCATGAGTTTGAGCATGATGCGTTTCTGCAAGGCCAAATGACACCGGTGTTTTTCGGTACCGCCTTGGGCAACTTCGGTGTCGATCAGGTCCTAGATGCCTTTGTCGATTGGGCGCCACCACCACAGCCGCGTATGGCGCTGGAGCGTGAAGTGCTGCCGAGCGAAGAAACCTTCAGCGGTTTTGTGTTTAAAATCCAAGCCAATATGGACCCGCGTCACCGCGACCGTATTGCTTTTATGCGGGTGTGCTCAGGTAAGTATGAGCAAGGTATGAAAATGCGTCACGCACGCATCGGTAAAGACATCCGCATTGCCGATGCTTTAACCTTCTTCTCCAGTGACCGTGAGCGCCTTGAAGAAGCCTATGCCGGCGACATTATTGGTCTGCATAACCACGGCACCATTCAAATTGGCGATACCTTTACTGAAGGTGAAGAGCTGTCCTTTACTGGCGTGCCGCACTTTGCCCCAGAACTGTTCCGCCGTGTGCGCTTGTCTGATCCACTGCGTGCCAAGCAACTGCGCCAAGGTTTGCAAGAGTTGGCCGAAGAAGGTGCAACTCAGGTGTTCTTCCCGCAACGCAACAACGACATTATTCTCGGTGCCATTGGTGTGCTGCAGTTTGATGTGGTCGCCAGCCGCTTGAAAGAAGAATACAAAGTGGAATGTATTTACGAGAGTATTAACGTCTGGTCGGCGCGTTGGATTGAATGCGACGATAAGAAAAAACTGCAAGAGTTTAAAGACAAGGCCCATGAGAACCTGTCCATTGACGGCGGTGGTCACCTGACGTATCTGGCACCCACTCGGGTGAATCTGAGCATTATGGAAGAGCGCTGGCCGGATATTAAATTCTTAGCTGCCCGTGAATCACACTAAGCGGCCAGCCGCTGGACTAAACACCCAGTAGCCTGCATCCTAAAAGCGAAGGTTTCGGCCTTCGCTTTTTTATTGGAGGCCAGCACCCTAATGATTGATAGCCATTGCCATCTCGACTTTCCTGCCTTTGATCATGACCGTGCCGCTGTGATTGCTCGCAGCCAAGCCCTTGGCGTTAGAAAAATGATTGTTGCTGGCATCTCACAGCAACATTGGCCACGCCTCTGGAACACGGTCGAAGCCAACGCTGGCCTCTATGCTGCCTTTGGTTTGCACCCCTACTTTCTCGCTGAACATCAAAACCAAGACCTGCAGGCGCTGCGCGAATATTTAACTCGTTATCAAGATCACCCCAAGCTTTGCGCTGTTGGGGAAATTGGTCTGGATTTCTTTTTAACAGATCTTGATCGCCAGCGGCAAATCTATCTATTCGAGCAGCAACTGGAATTAGCCGCTGACTTTAATTTACCGGTGATTATTCACTCACGACGGGCCAACGCTCAGGTCACTGCCTGCTTAAAGCAAGCGCAACTGCCCCGCGCGGGAATTATTCATGCCTTTTCCGGCAGCTATGAAGAGGCCTTGGAATATATCAAGTTGGGTTTCTTGCTCGGTTTTGGTGGTGCTGCCACTTGGCCACGGGCTACGCGCCTACAAGGTGTGCTAAAACGCTTGCCTTTAGAGCACATCGTTTTAGAAACCGACAGCCCTGATATGCCACCCGCCTGGTTCGCAGCTGGCCAGCGCAATAGCCCTGAACAACTACCAAAAATCTGTCAGCACTTAGCTGAAGTAGTCGAGATTCCCTGGCAAACGCTTGCGACCACGACCTCCAACAATTTGCAGCGGTTATTTGCTTGGTAAGATTAAAGCACTTGTTTGAAAAGTTAAATAATCGCACACTAACACTTTTAACTATGCCGCTTATTGCAGCAAACCTAGCTTATACTTGCTACTGATTGAGTGAGGCAATATATGTTCGCTTCTACACAGGCCCAACAACCATGAAACGCTTTGCCATTTTCTGCACTGCCCTGCTGGCCTGTATTGCCTTGGCAGCCACTTGGTACGTTCAAAGCAAGCTGCCACAACGCACTGGTGAACTTCACCTAACCGGGCTCAGTGCAGCAGTGAATGTGCGTTACGACGAGCGCGGTGTACCTCATATCCAAGCAAAAAACGAATTGGATATGTATCGCGCCTTGGGCTATGTACATGCCCAAGATCGGCTTTTCCAAATGGAAATTATGCGCCGTTTGGCCCGTGGTGAGCTCTCAGAAATTCTTGGCCCTGATACCGTCAAAATAGACCGTTTATTTCGCACCTTACGCCTGCATCAACATGCCCAGCAGTATGTACAAAACATCGACCTCGACAGTCCTCCAGCCCAAGCCTTACTTGCTTATTTAAATGGTGTGAATCAGTTTCAAGAGCTGGGTGCCACACCGCTCGAATTTGACTTGCTCAATATCACCCCGCGTCCCTACACCATCGAAGACACTTTAAGTATTGCCGGTTATTTGGCTTATAGCTTTGCCGCTGCGTTCCGTACAGAACCCACCTTAAGCTATATTCGCCAAGAGTTGGGCGAGCAGTATTTAGAGATATTCGATATAGCCAACCCCAGTGCCGGCGCTGTACCTCAGGCTGCACTTAGCAGCACAGATTGGAGCCAGTTAAGTAGCATTGCTCAGATCAGCCAGCAAGCTCTGTTGGCTGCCGGTATGCCGCAGTTTGAAGGCAGTAATGCGTGGGCGATGAGCGGTTCTAAAACAGCCAGCGGTAAACCACTCCTCGCGGGCGACCCACATATTGCTTTTTCTGTGCCAGCGGTCTGGTACGAAGCCCATTTGCAAGCACCCGACTTTGAACTCTATGGCCACTTTCAAGCGCTAAACCCCTTTGCTCTGCTCGGCCACAACCATGAGTTTGGCTGGTCAGTAACTATGTTCCAAAACGATGATCTGGATTTAATTGCCTTAACAACCAACCCAGACGATCCACAACAAGTCTGGCAAAATAATCAGTGGCAAACCCTAGACACGCAAACTCAGTGGGTCGTCATTAAAGACCAAGAACCGCAAGAGCTCATTCTACGCCACTCCGCGTACGGTCCGATTATCAACGATATTATCAAGGACCAAGCCAGCGACACGCCGATTGCCATGTGGTGGGCTTTTTTAGAAACCGACAATCCAGTTTTAGATGCCTTCTATGAGCTTAATCGCGCCAATACCCTGGATAAAGCGCGTCAAGCAGCCAGCAAAATACATGCGCCCGGGCTGAACATTGTTTGGGCTCATGCCGAAGGTGATATTGCTTGGTGGGCAGCAGCAAAAATGCCGATTCGAGATAAGTCGGCACAACCGGCATTTATTCTTGATAGCCAGTTAGCAGAGAGCAATAAATACGGCTTTTATCCCTTTAGCGACAATCCCCAGGAAGAAAACCCTGCCCGCGGCTATATAGTTTCGGCCAACTTTCTGCCCGCTTCATCGAATAAGGTTCCTTTACCGGGTTACTACAACTTGGCTGATCGCGGTGCACAGCTTATTACGCAACTCAGTCAGCCCAATATCAAGTGGGATATTGAAAACAGTCAAGCGGTACAACTCGGTGATCGTACCGACTATGCACAGCGTGTCATCAGCCCGCTATTAGATGACTTAATGGCAGTTGCCCGAGGTACTGAAGAGAAAAAGCTTATTCAACAACTCAGTGCTTGGCAGGGGAATTACCCGGTAAACAGTTACTTGCCCAGTCTATTTAAAGAGTTCAGCTACCAGTTGCTGCAAGCGGCAATGCTCGATGAGCTTGGTGAGGACTTCTTCAATAACTTACTGCGTACCCGCATCATCGATAGCGCACTGCCCATACTGGCTGCAGATCCAGCATCCCCGTGGTGGAATAACCACCGCAGCGGTGAACAGCAAACCCGTCAACAAGTGGTGGCCCAAGCCTGGCAAGCTACCCTGATGCATTTGCGCACTACCTTTGGCGTTGATTCCAGCGACTGGCTGTGGGGCAAAGCGCATACCTTGACCCACAAGCATCCATTGGAGCAGCGAGCACCATTAGATAAGCTGTTCAATATTGGTAGCTTTGCCGCACCCGGTGGGCACGAAATACCCAATAATTTTTCCAGCGGCTACGGCAGTGCACCTTGGGCTGTTGAGTACGGCCCCTCCACACGGCGCATCATTGACTTTGCCGCACCTGAGCAGGCCTTGGGAGCTAATCCCTTAGGGCAAAGTGGTGTGCGCTTCGATCGTCACTATGCCGATCAAGCCAAAGCCTATATGCAAGGCCAATACTTCCAGCAACACCTGAGCGTAAAGGATATTCATCAAAATAGACAAAGCACCTTACGCTTGCTGCCGCAATAAACCCCAACGGCATTCTGCTAAGCAAACTACTTAGTGTATGCCTGACTGACTAAGCTTCTGTCGGATTGAATACATTCTGTGCCTGCCCCAGCCATCCAGAGCGGTTTTGTTATTTTTCACCGAGTACCCTATTTGTTTGTTGTGCAAACCACTGCGCAATGTTGCACCAAGCTAAGGTTTTGGTACTGCAGGCACCACTGGCCAGCGCCTGCTTGATGGCATCCACATCGACATTCTCTAAATAACGGTTTGCCCCATCCATACGTTCCTCACCGCCATACCCTTGCTGCATTTCAGCCATGGCATCGGTTTTACTCCAACCTTCAAAGACAATCCGATACATCGCGGCAATCAAGCCGGTACGATTTTGCCCATGCTTGCAATGCATCAGCACCTTACCTTTTTGTTCAGCGCTGGCAATGCTGCGCAGCACCCGCAATACATCGACATCATCGATACGGTCGGTGCGTAGCGGAATTTGTATTTGCTCAATACCCGTATCGTGCAACCAAAGACTGTCCGGCTTTTGATAAAAATTAATTACAGTTTGTATCTTGTTCTGCTGTAACCACTCAACATCGTGCGCGCGCGGTAAGGCACTGCGGTAGAGTGAGTCACTCATTTTGTACAAGACAAAATCAGGATCAACCGGTTGCGCCCAACTCGCCGGGCGCGACCCCAGCTTGACTGTTGTCACGGCCAATTTTGGCGCAGCTTTGAAGGTGTATTTTTGCCATAACACTATAGCAAGCACGCCCAATATAAGTCCTACAGCAATATAGACATAACGCTTCATCGCGCCACCTGCATAGCTGCACAGCTCTGTGCTGGAGTGTTTTTTCTATAGAGGATTAACCAATAGAAAAAAACGCAGATCAACCAGTCAAATAAGAAGGTCCACAGGTTATGCGAGAAAAAGTGTGCGCCCTGTAGCATGCGCCCCAGCGAAAACACGACGCCCAAACCAATCGCAAAGACTAAACAAGCACGCGCCGCACGCGGCTTAAGATCACGCAAAGCAAAAAACAAGGCCATCAGTGAGAAGCCCGCCGAGGCATGGCCG
>CAJDVK010000065.1_pt1 | contig 13180 bp, 11 predicted proteins | sample 7391401 | NCBI WGS metagenome assembly CAJDVK01 (sample SAMEA7055696, study PRJEB34461) | soil metagenome | biome: terrestrial ecosystem; feature: Peninsula; material: soil | place: Antarctica | collected 2016
CGAGCGGTCGATAATGCAGGGAATAGCTAGATCTTTTGGGCCCAGTGAGCCAGGGTATGCGCCACAGGCGTCAAAAATCTCGGCATCGCCAGCAAACTCCAGTGGGCTGGCCACTGCAGGGTGATTGGCTGCCTTGATTTCGTTCAAGCTGTGGTCGCCACGAATAATCAACGCCACAAAGGTGTTTTCTTCAGCGCCACGCACCACCAGGGTTTTAATGGTTTTAGTGACATCAATGGAAAACCCTTCAGTGAGGTCTTCGATGGTTTTTAAGTTTGGCGTGTCCACCAGGCGCAGCTCTTCAGTGGGCTCGGCGCGACTGCTTTCCCGTGGAACGGCTTCGGCCTTTTCAATATTGGCTGCGTAATCCGATTCGGTGCTGAAGGCGATTTCATCTTCACCGGACTCGGCCAATACATGGAACTCATGGGAGCCAGTACCACCGATGGAGCCGGTATCGGCTTCCACTGGGCGGAAATTCAAGCCTAAGCGGGTAAAGATATTGGTATAGGCTTGGTGCATGCGATCGTAGGTCTCTTGCAGTGACGCCTGATCAGTATGAAACGAGTATGCATCTTTCATCAGAAACTCACGGCCACGCATCATGCCAAAGCGCGGGCGGATTTCATCGCGAAATTTATTTTGAATTTGATAAAAATTGACCGGTAACTGGCGGTAGCTGCTCAGCTCGTTACGGGCCAAATCGGTGATCACTTCCTCGTGGGTGGGGCCCACGCAGAACTCACGTTGATGACGGTCTTTGAGACGCAGCAATTCAGGGCCGTATTCGTCCCAGCGGCCTGATTCTTGCCATAGCTCAGCCGGTTGAATGGCTGGCATCAACACTTCTAAGGCACCTGCGGCATTCATTTCTTCGCGCACCACAGCTTCAGCCTTGCGCAGTACGCGCAAACCCAGCGGCAGCCAAGTGTAGAGGCCGGAGGCCAAGCGACGGATCATGCCGGCACGCAGCATCAATTGGTGACTGACGACAACTGCGTCAGCAGGGGTTTCTTTTAATGTGGAGAGTAAAAATATAAGGAGGGCGTTATTGTAGCGCATTTGTTGATTTGACGTGTGCTGCTACAAGTGCCTTATGGATTGACTTTTTTATTGTGACTGAAAACAAGAAACCCAGCCGAGGCTGGGTTTCTTGAATGCTGCGAGTTTACCGCTTAGGCATTATAAAATGCTTAATGGGTACTCAACAATCAGACGTACTTCGTTGGCGTCAGCGCCGCTAGCTTGGTTTGCTACGTCGTTACCACGGTAGGTGGCTTGACGAAGACGGAAGGATAGATCCTTAGCTGCACCGCTCTGTAGAACGTATTTAGCTTCGATATCACGTTCCCAGTTCTTACCGTTGTTGCGGATATTGTTGCTGTCCGCAATGTTGCTACCACGTACATAACGAGTCATAAAGCTTAGGCCTGGTACACCATAGGTGGCCATATCTAAGTCATAGCGCGCTTGGAATGATTTTTCACCTTTAGCGGTAAAGTCGTTGTATTGCACGTCGTTGAGCAGGAAAACAGCAGCACCACCGTCATAACCGTACACGTAGCCATCTTCTTGGCCACCAGTCACTTGTTGGTAACCAGCGGTTAAGGTGTGCGCTTCTAGGAAGTTGTAGGCACCTGCAAGGCTCCATACGTTGTTCTTGCTGCTTCTGTCACCGCGAGGCTGATCTTTCTCATTAAACTTCGAGTTGTACATATTGAAATCGAAGTTTAAGCTTTGTGCATTAGCCAATGGTAAGTTGTAGTTCACATTGGTGTAGTGCTTTTTGATGTCTAGACGGTCGGTGCCTTTGTGGCCCAGCTCTGCATCCGAGTAGTAGTAGGCAGCGCTTAAATCGTTAGTGAAGTTATAACGACCACCGATTAGGTCTAAAGAACGCAGCTGGCCATTGCCTTTACTATCAAAACGCGCTGCGTCTTGAGCATTTAAAGCGGTGAAGTGACCTAGATTTAACTCAAGGTTTTCAATTTCATTGCTGGTAACTAAGAAACCAGTTGTGGTTTCTGGCAATAGACGTGCATCGTCAGTTGCAAGAACAGGTAGGTCAACAAACTGATCACCGTACTTTAGAACAGTGTTGGACAGACGTGCTTTAACTGCACCGCCAGCACGACTGAAGTTGTCTACTGCTTTTTCGCCACCGTTAGAGCGGGTTCTGCCAGGGAACTGGCCGTTACCAAAGCGACCTTCACCGGAATCCAGCTTAATGCCTTGTAAACCAAAAGCATCAATACCAAAACCAACGGTGCCTTGAGTGAAACCAGATTCGTAAATAGCTCTTAAGCCTAAGCCGGTATCTTCACGGTAGCTTTGTCTTGTTCCGTCATTCAAGCGTGGTATATCAGTGTTGTTACGGAAGTCACGGTTCATATACAGAACGCGAGCATGCGCATCTAACTTGCTGTCTTCGATAAATCCGTTTGACTCGGATTGCTGGCTGGCAACCGCCATTTGTGTACTTGCTGCGGCTACTGCTAGGGCAATAACGCTCAACTTAATCATTTGCATGAGTAATGCTCCTGGATTGTATTTGATGATTGCTTTGCCTGCAAAACGTTTGCCGGCAGATCTTAATCTATTTATCGGGGCATATTATAGATGTAATTTAGCCCCACTGCTAGCTTTTTGAAATATCCATTCAGCCAGCATTCAGAATTTTGTAGTTCTTGCAGACGTAAACCTAATTAAAACATTATAGTGACTCAGTGTATCTGCAGTTGTGTTGGATTAAAAGCAAAGCGAAGGTGTATTTATGTTTGAAATGGATGAGCGGTTAGTTAGTGATACTGTACCGCTGGGTAATACAGCATTATGTCATATTTTGCTGATGAATGACAGTCGCTATCCCTGGTTGGTGTTAGTGCCGCGCTGTTCTGCTGCCAGTGAGGTGTTTGATTTGACTGCAGAACAGCAGCAACAACTGTGGTTGGAAACGAGCGCTGTGGGGCGGCTGTTAAAAGACCTTTATCAGGCAGATAAAATCAATATTGCGACTTTAGGTAATGTGGTCAGTCAGTTGCATATACATGTGGTTGTGCGCATGCAAGATGATGCCGCTTGGCCGGCACCGGTTTGGGGGCGGGGTGAGGCGCAGCCGTATTCTGCAGAAGCAATTGTGCAGATAAGTGAGCGTTTGCGCAGCGCTTTGGCGCAAAACGGGTTAATCGATGCCGAGGTGAATGTATGAAGCTCGAAGAGCGTGTGGCAGAGCTTGAGATGCGTCAGACATTTCAAGATGACACCATTGAAGCGTTAAACGAAGTGATTGTGGCGCAGCAGCGCTTGATCGCCCGAATGGAAAAACAGCTTGAACTTTTAGCGCAACGCCAAGCGGATCTGCATAACCAGTTTGATGACACGCCCAATGAGTTGAGGCTATGACAGGGCTTGCCGGGCTGTAAATATCACTGCTTATATGCGGCGTGCCCTCTTGGTGCGGTGTGTTACTTGTTTTGAGCTGATTGTTTGCTTGAGGCGGCAACTCAAGGCGGGACTTGTTAGCCACTAACAGATGTGGTTTGTGGTGAGTGAGTCCCAGCCCATTGCCGTGCTAGGTAAACAGTGTCACTGCTGTGCTTTAATCACGTAGAGCGCCAAAACTCGCGCAGCCGTATAGTGTTTGCTGGTTCCATTGTAGTTGCGCAGTTAAGTGGTGCACGGTGCCGCTCATGCTATCGATGCATGTTTGTGGCGTGAGCCAGAGACTTAGATTTTGCTCATTGGCTTCGGTACTGATGTGATAGCGATCGTCAGGTAATTGTTCTTCGACATAGGGTAGGGCTATGGCTGAAGCGCCGGGGACATTGAAGATCAATCCTTGTGGGGTTTGCAGCAGTGACCAGAAAGGTTCGTTGCCGCTGGCTCTAACCTGTAGGCGAGCAAAGTCTGGGTCATTGCAATCATGTCCTTCCACTTGTAAGCGGTAACGCTGGGTGGGGGTGAAGTAGTGTTGAGTGCTATCCAGTTGGCCGGCTAAGTCGGCAAATAATCCATTGGCTGCGTCTGTTGTGAGGGTGTTGAGTTCATCGGTCAACGCAGTTGAAGGCTTTAAGGTGTAGCTGCTGGTTGTGGAGCACGGCTGAAATAACCATTCCCCATTGCTTTGAGTTAGGTTGCCCTGCAGGCGTTGGCTGGCTGGTTTGGGGTTGGTTGTGGAGCTTGAGGTTTGGCAGGCACTTAAAGTGGCAGCCAGTAAAGCTATAGTAAGAAAACCTAAGTGGCGCATAATCTTATATTCCGTGAAAGAGTGAGAGTAATTGGGTTGCCAGCTGCTGATGGCTGTTCGGCCTGTGCTGACGCCTATGTTAAATGTTTGTAGTGTGCGGTGTGAAGAGCAGGTTGCGCCGGCACTTGTGCAGCAAGGCATATAACTGATAGTCGAGTGTATGCTTTTGTTGCTGGTAAGGTAATAGGGGCGCTGCGCTGCTGTTTCGAAGAAGAACCGTGAGCGCTAAATAATAGGCAAAAAAAAGCTCCTAAGCATTGCTGCTAGGAGCTTTTAAATTTGGAGGCCGAGGCCGGAATCGAACCGGCGTTCACGGATTTGCAATCCGCTGCATAACCACTCTACCACTCGGCCTAAACGAAAATGCCGCACTAAGCGGCATCTTCGATAACAAACTGGAGCGGGAAACGAGATTCGAACTCGCGACCCCAACCTTGGCAAGGTTGTGCTCTACCAACTGAGCTATTCCCGCAATGTCTTGGTGACGGGCGCTATAATAGCGAATCAGAATATTTAGTCAAGCCCTTGAGTGTAAAAAGTTAATCTTTTATTTGATTGGTGTGTAAATGCGGCTTGGCGGCGAGTAAATATTGAACCATTGACCATAAGGTAAGGGCCGCCGAGAGAATAAGTAAAGCGTAGCCAGCGATAACCCAGTTATTAAAAGCTGGCGGGTTTGCCAGTAAAATAATTAAGGCGACCATCTGCGCGGCAGTTTTCCATTTACCTATATTGGAGACTGCAACTTGTGCGCGCTCACCCAGCTCTGCCATCCATTCACGTAAGGCTGAAACCATAATTTCGCGACAAATAATAATCATTGCTGGCAGCGTCAGCCATAAGTTGGTGTGTTCAGCGACCAGTAGCACTAAAGCCACCGCAACCAGCAGCTTATCCGCCACTGGATCTAAAAAAGCGCCGAAGGGGGTGCTCTGGTTTAAGCGACGCGCTAGATAACCGTCAAGCCAGTCGGTAAAACTGGCAAAGGCAAACACTGCGCTGGCGGCCCAATAGCTCCAAGGGAAGGGCAGGTAAAATAAGATAATAAATACGGGGATCAGTGCCACGCGCATTAAGGTCAAAATATTTGGGATATTCATTAAATAATTCTTTTCTTGGCAAAGAATGAAGGGGGCAGTTTACGCTTGGCGCAGTGCACTATATATAGACTCGGCAAGAGTTTTACTGATTCCTGGCGTTTTAGCAATTTCTTCGATGCTGGCACGCTTAAGTTCTTGTAAGCCACCGAAGTACTTTAGCAGTTCGCGGCGCCGTTTTGGACCAACACCGGGTATTCCTTCCAGCACCGAGGTGCGGCGAGTTTTGCCACGGCGAGCGCGGTGCCCAGTAATGGCAAAGCGGTGGGCCTCATCGCGGATCTGTTGAATCAAATGCAGGGCAGGCGAGTGCTCAGGCAGACTGAGTTCGGTATTGCTGTCATTGATATATAAGGTCTCAAAACCGGCTTTGCGGGTGACCCCTTTCGCTACGCCAAGCAGCAGAACCTGCTCAATCTTTAATTCGCTCAGTACTTCGCGAGCGATGTTGAGCTGACCTTTACCGCCATCGACCAATAATATATCGGGTAATTTGCCTTGGTTTTCGAGGGCGCCACTGAGGCGGCGCTGGAGTACTTGGCGCATGGCCGCATAGTCATCGCCGGCAGTGACGCCTTCAATATTGTAGCGGCGATAGTCTGATTTGCGCGGTCCTTCTGGGCCAAACACCACGCAGGAGGCAACCGTTGCTTCGCCGCTTGAGTGGCTGATGTCAAAGCATTCTAGATGAGCAGGAGGTTCTGATAAGTCTAAAGCGTTGGCCAGAGCGGTAAAGCGCGCTGTCATTTGTGTGCGGCTGGCCAAGCGCGCTTGTAACGCTTGCTCGGCATTGGTCATGGCTAATTGTTGCCAGCGTGCCCGAGTGCCGCGCACGCGATGGCGAATACCGATGGATTGTCCGCATTGTTGGGCGATGGCTGCAGCGATAGCTGGCCAATCGGGATGGTCGCTGCTGACAATTAACTCACTGGGAAAATCACGATCGTGGCTGCCTAAATAGTATTGGGCGGCAAATGCAGCCAAGATATCGGCGCTCTCTTCTTCAATGGCGACCCGTGGGAAAAAGTTATTACTGCCCAGCACGCGACCATCGCGCACGCTGATCACATGCACGCTGGCACCGCCAGGGCTGACACTGGCGGCAATAATATCCACATCACCGTGGCCACCTTCCATGCTTTGCTGATCTTGCACGCGGCGCAGTAAGGCAATTTGATCGCGCACCGCAGCAGCTTTCTCAAAATCCAATTGTTGCGCTGCTTGCTCCATGGTTTGGGTCAGTTCATCGGTTAAGGCGCTGCTGCGACCCTCTAAAAACATCACTGACAGACGCACATCTTCTGCGTACTCAGCCGCATCTACCAAGCCAACACAAGGGGCTTTGCAACGTTTAATTTGATACTGCAAACAGGGTCGGCTGCGATTGCTATAAAAACTGTCCTCGCACTGGCGCACCTTAAAAGCTTTTTGCAGCACACTGAGGCTTTCGCGAATCGCGCCGGCGCTAGGGTAAGGGCCAAAATAACGGCCGTTGTGTTTTTTACTGCGCCGGTGAATACCTAAACGAGGAAATTCGCTGTCGGAGAGAATCACATAAGGGTAGCTTTTGTCATCGCGTAATAAAATATTATAAGGTGGCCGCCACTGCTTGATTAGGGTTTGCTCAAGTAAGAGAGCTTCTGTTTCGTTGGCAGTAATCGTCAGTTCAATACTGGCAATTTTGGCAACTAAAGCCGCGGTCTTTGGCGCGCTTACGGTGCTTTTAAAATAGCTGCTTAAGCGGTTTTTAAGATTTTTTGCTTTGCCTATGTACAGCAACTGTTGATCTGCGGAGAACATGCGATACACCCCTGGGTGCTGGGTGCACGTGCGCAAGAAGGCTGAAGCATCAAACTGCTGTTGAGTCGTCATAGGTTAAACTTTTAAGTCAGAATTTAAAATATTATGGCGTGCTGGATGTGCCGCTGGTTTAACGTCGTTGTCGATATTAAGTTTAGCAAAGATCTGCTCGCAGTAGGTGCTTATGGTTTTGCTGATAAACCTTGCTGGGCATGCTGTAGGCATGTTCAGTTCAGACCTCTAACAGCTAGACAGCCCTGTTATGGCTGAGTGACTGAATAGCAGTGGCGTACACTCAGTAGCAAAACATCCACTTATTGGGCGGGCTCGCCAGCTCGCATGGCAATCTATCGAGCTCAGCGAGCATGTGCACCGCGCAACAGTGATTGGTTTTTTTAGTCGCGGATTGTGCTCAAGTGCCGCAGCGGTGTATTTAAGCTGTGTTGACACTTGTATACTGCCGCTGAATTTAAAGGAGTCACCCTCGTGTCCATAGACATAAACTGGATTAGTAGTGATGCTGAGTTAGCTGAGCATTGTAACTACTGGAATACATTAGATTTTATTGCGCTGGATACTGAGTTTATTCGCGTTACAACGTTTTACCCGATTGCTGGTTTAGTGCAGATCAGTGACGGTGAAGAAACCTATTTGCTCGATCCTTTGTTGATCAATGATTGGCAGCCCTTGGCTGATGTATTTAATAATCAGCAGGTAGTGAAGGTTTTACATGCCTGTAATGAAGATCTTGAAGTGTTTGCTTTGCTGGTGGGCGCTTTGCCTGCGCCGCTGTTTGATACTCAAATCGCGGCTGGGTATTTGAATATTGGCTTTTCCATGGGCTATTCACGGTTGGTCCAACAGCTATTGGAGGTTGAGCTGCCAAAAGGAGAGACACGCTCGGACTGGTTACAACGCCCTTTGAGTGATTTGCAAGTATTGTATGCGGCGCAAGATACTGCCTATCTAGTTGATGTGTATGGTGCTTTGGCGCAACAGTTGTCTGAGCAAAAATATGCTTGGGTGATAGAGGATGGCGCAGCCCTAGTCGCAGCGGCTCGGCAAACAGCAGATCCTTATGAGTTGTGGCGTACAATTAAGCTGGCATGGAAACTCGCTCCACAACAGCTGGCAGTATTGCGTGAGCTGTCAGCTTGGCGCGAGCTGCAAGCCCGAGAGCGTGATGTGCCACGAAATCGTATTGTACGGGAAAGCACTTTGTGGTCTTTGGCGCAACAGCAGCCGATTAATATGACGCAACTGGCTGAAATTGAGGATATGCACCCGCGTATTTTACGCAAAGAGGGCGCAACCTTATTGAGCTTGATTAAGCAGGCTAAGCAGCTGACTGAGGAAGATTGGCCTGCAGCATTGCCTGAGCCTTTGCCGATAGAAGCAGCTAAAGTTTTAAAACGGTTACGCAAAGTGGGTTTGCAGTTCGGTCAACAGCTGGATATTGCCCCAGAGCTGATGTTACGTAAGAAAACTCTTGAAGAGTTGTTGCGCACAGGCTATCCCGATGGGCCTTATCGCTTGCCGGACAGTTTGCAAGGATGGCGTCGAGAAATGATGGGTGATGCCTTATTGGAACAATTAGAGGATGTACAGTGAAGCGAATTTGCTCGGTTTACCACAGTTCTAAAAAAACGGGAATGTATCTGTATGTATTGCGTGCCGATGCGTTAAAACGTGTCCCTGAAGCTTTGCTTGAATTATTTGGCAAGCCTAAGCATGCGTTTGATTTGGTGCTGACGCCTGAGCGAACTTTGGTGCGCGAAGATATAACAGAGGTGCTGCAGAGTCTGGATTCGCAGGGATATTTCTTGCAGATGCCGCCGCCAGAGGATGAGTATATTGTGCATTGGCCAGAAGAGTTGCTGCGCAAAAACGATCCAATGTGATATTGCTAGCGCATGCGGTTGTGCGCCGCTGTTTCAGGTGTCAGGCACTGCTTAGGTCGTAGCTCTGCGTGTGCTGCTGGGTTTATACAGCAACCTTTAAAGATGAAGAGTGGTGAGCAGGATGATTGGCTCGGCAGATTCGTATGCTGGGGCGGGCTCGATATGCTGCGTGATACTCGAGTGAAGATAAAAATGTACTCAAGTGGTTATGACAGTTACTGGGTTTTGCGTTCGTTGGCAGCAGTTGTTGCGAGCTAAATTAAGCGCTACTGAGTTGTTTTTTCGATTTTTCCCGTCAGTGCTGGCAAACAGTTGCATGGTTATGAAGTGCGATATTGGCAACCGTATCGCAGAGGTTGCAAGATGTTTGCCTATTGCTGGTTGAAAAGTAAGCTGTTGTGCAGATTTATTGGGTCTGGATGGATGCCTTCTAATAGCTTAAAGTTATATGCTTTTGACTTTTATGCGAATTTGGCATATTATGAACTGCCAACACGTCTGAGGAGATTAAGGTCGTCATGCGTATTAAAGGTTCTAGTACCCGTACAAGACCAGCTGAAGCTGTTACTTCCCGCTCAACACTCGCAGAGCAAACTGCTGCGTTTTTGAAAAAAGGTGGAGAGATTGAAGAAGTACCTCGCGGATTAAGCGGACAGCAGCAGGTGAGTTATTTCCGTCGATCAACACCAGCAACTCGCAAACCTGCAGTAATTCCTGGTGCAAAGACTACGGCAACAAAAAGCTAGTCTTATAAAAGTTTTACTATGCGCCACTTGTAAGTCTATAGATGCCTTACTAGTGGCGCATTTTTATTTGTGCGTAAGATTTTAATGAATATGCCTCTGTGTAACAAAGGTGCAAACATTAAAATCTAGGCATAAAAAAACCCGCCGAAGCGGGTTTTTTCAGATGCACAAATTAAGAAACAACTTGTACTTCTTCAGCTTGCATACCTTTCTGGCCGCGAGCAGCTACGAAAGATACAGTCTGGCCTTCTTTAAGGCTTTTGAAGCCGTCGCTTTGGATAGCGCGGAAGTGAACGAAAAGATCGTCACCTGATTCTGGAGTGATGAAGCCGAAGCCTTTTTCATCGTTAAACCATTTAACTACACCAGTTTGGCGATTAGACATTGTATGTCTCCTTGTACGAAGTAAAATTATACTTGGGCTGAGCCCAAGGTGATACTGAGCGCAAGGAGTTACAGGAGTCGTAGCAATGATTGGATCGAGATCTAAACATATATTGATTCACGGTTACACATTTGCAGCAGCAGTGATGCCTACTGTACCTGTTTTTCTTTGAAGTGCCAGCACTATTTTAAAAATTATCCGAAAGGCTAAGATTTGCTTTTTGGTGAAATGTTTTTACCCAGTAGGCTTTGTTATGTTATCTCTGAGCTGTTGCAGGTAAGCTATGGCCAGTTTTTTTACTTCAATATCCGGAACTTAGGAAAGATCGTATGAGCATAAAGCCCGATAAGTGGATTCGCCGCATGGCTCAAGAGCACGGCATGATTGAGCCGTTTGTTGATCGGCAGGTGCGTAAAGAAGGTGATGAGCGCCTGATTTCGTACGGTGTCTCGAGCTATGGTTATGATGTGCGTTGTGCCGATGAGTTTAAGGTGTTTACCAATTTGCATTCGGTAACCGTGGACCCGAAAAATTTTGATGAGAAGAGTTTTGTCGATGTGAAAGGTCCGGTATGCATTATTCCTCCGAACTCGTTTGCTCTGGCGCGCACTGTGGAGTTTTTCCGGATTCCGCGTAATGTGCTGACGATTTGCTTGGGTAAAAGTACCTATGCCCGCTGCGGTATTATTGTCAATGTGACGCCGCTTGAGCCTGAGTGGGAAGGGCATGTGACGCTGGAGTTTTCCAACACCACGACGCTGCCTGCGAAAATTTACGCCAATGAAGGTGTAGCGCAGATGTTATTTTTTGAATCTGATGAGGAATGTGAAGTGTCCTATAAAGACCGTGGTGGTAAGTATCAAGGTCAGCGTGGGGTGACTTTACCGCGAACTTGATTGATTTAATTTGAGTGTTTTTAAACGGTAGACTGTCAGTGTAGTGTGCCGTTTTTTTATACTTAAAATTTACGTTTCTAGTGGGCGGTTGAGTGTTTTGGTTAACTATTGTGCGCTGGCTGTGCTCTGGTATTGCTGTTTGTCCGTCGATGAACCCATCCGGGGGTTCAACTCCGGCGTAGCGCCCGAATTGCGCCAGGATGGCGCATTGAGGGAAGAACGACACTCATATGGCACGGCAGGCGCATAGCATGCTCAATGCTTTTATGCTGCTAAAGTGGAAACAGTATGGGTACAAGGATGACACTGGTGAGCATAACGAGGAGGGTGAAAGGCACGCCGATGCGGACAAAGTCGCTGAAGCGGTACTGGCCAGGGCCAAGCACTAGAGTGTTGACTGGCGATGAGATGGGCGTCATAAAGGCTGCGGATGCCGCCAGAGCGACGATCATAGCAAAGGGTGCAGGTGAGACTTGTAATGCATTGGCGCTAGCAATGGCCACAGGTGCCATCAGCACGGCAGTGGCGGTGTTGGAAATAAATAAGCCGATGAGTGCAGTGGTTAAAAATAAAATAGCCAAGATCACTCGCGGGCCAGTATCGCCAAACAAACTGAGCAAAGCGTCCACCGCTAAGTCAATCCCGCCGGTTTTTTGCAGGGCAAGGGCAAAAGGCAGCATGCCAACAATTAAAATAATGCTTTGCCAGTGAATAGAGCGGTAGGCACTGTCCATATCAATGCAGCGGAACGCTCCCATCAGCAAGCAGCTCATTAATACAGCAATGACGTTGGGCACCAAACCGGTCACCATTAAGATAATCATCACGGCCAAACTGAACAGGGCATGGGGTGCTTGACTGAGGGCGGGGGCTACATCATCCACTTCAGCGGGTAAGCTCAGTACCAGAAAATCACGGCTATGACCTTGCAGCTCGCGAATATGCTTCCAGTTGCCGGCCACTAACAACGTGTCGCCGGCTTTGAGTTTTTCATCGACCAAAAGACCGTCGAGTGCCTGTTGATTACGGCGTAAGCCTATAACATTGAGTTTACGTTTACTGCGAAAACCCAGTTCTTGAATGGTTTTGCCTGCCAGACGTGAATCAGGTGGCAGCATCACTTCAGCGACGCCTAAAGTGCGGTGGTGGTCGTTAAAATAGCTGCTTTTCATCGCTACCGGCTCGACTCCCATCTCATAGTAGGAGTTCAGTAGATCTATCATTGGGCTGACCAAATCAACCAATAAAATATCACCAGCCTGCAGTTCAGTACTGCCTGTGGCGCCCAGCAGCGTGCGACGAAAACGCCGTTGACGCTCAACAGCAATCACGTTAATTCCAGCTTGTTTGCGCAGATGTAATTCGTTCAGGGTTTGCCCAACTAAAACTGAGTTAGGGCGCACACGTAGGCGGCGCTCACGACCCGCAAGACGGTATTCACGCACCAGATCGGCAATATTGTGGCGCGGCTCACCGGCTGTTTTTTGGCTATCCGCGCTGGCCAACCAGTGGCGGGTGAGTAGCATATAGATCACCCCCAGCACTAAAATAGTTAAGCCAATTGGGGCAAAGGTAAAAAAGCTAAACCCTGCATAGCCTGCGCGGACCAACTCACTGTGCACAATCATATTGGGTGGAGTGGCGACCAAAGTGAGCATGCCGCTGATTAAACCGGCAAAACTCAGTGGCATCATCAGGCGGCTAGGAGGGATATTGAGGCGCGCCGAAATACTAAGCACAATGGGAATAAAAATGGCCACCACGCCGGTTGAACTCATAATTGCGCCGAGGCCGGCAACGCTGAGCATCAGCAGAACTATCAGGCGTGTTTCACTGCTGCCAGCACGTTGCATTAAACGTTCGCCAAGTTGGTAGGCAATACCGGTGCGTACCAAGCCTTCGCCAATAACAAAGAGTGCGGCAATCACCACCACGCTGGGATCGCTAAAGCCGGCCAGTGTTTCTTGTACGCTCAACACGCCGGTTAAGGGCAGTGCCACAATCATCAGCAGGGCAACCACATCCATGCGCGGTTTATTGCGCACAAATAACACCACTGCGCAAAACAGCAGCAGTAACACCCAGACCAGTTGCAGGTTCATCTTAGCT
>CAJDVK010000054.1_pt1 | contig 13126 bp, 9 predicted proteins | sample 7391401 | NCBI WGS metagenome assembly CAJDVK01 (sample SAMEA7055696, study PRJEB34461) | soil metagenome | biome: terrestrial ecosystem; feature: Peninsula; material: soil | place: Antarctica | collected 2016
CAAGCCAAAGCTGAACCACAACACACTGCTAAGCCTGAGACTGCCGCCGATAAGCCAGCAGCACCGGCCAAGCAAGCAGAAGCACCAACTGCAGACAAGGGCAACGCGTCCAAGCCAGCCTCTGCCAGCAGTGACTCTGCTAAGCAAGATACGCCTGAAACTACTGCCGACAAGTCTGCAGAACCGGCGAAACCAACAGCAGCACAACAGGAGCCGTCTTCAAAACCAGACGCCGCCCCTGCTGCCGAGCAGGATGGGACCAAGCCAAACGCTTAGTCTGTACCTGCGCTATAGAAAAGGATGCCTAACCGGCATCCTTTTTTTATACCTCATACTCATAACTGCCAGTCTTCTGCTCGTAACGTGCATCTTCATGGAGTGCTCGATGCGCAGATGAGTATTAAGGGTAACTATATATACGGCGGAATTGAAAAAAACTACGGAGAGGATTAGAGATCAGGAAGGGTTTCTATACTGCCGCTGATCATATTCCTACAGGTACAAATATTACAGTTATACGAGCGCTAGGCAGTAATGTCCAAGGTGAGATTCGAGTGTCAAATGGCGCAGCCCTGCGTGACTTCACGGCAGATGATGGGCTGATATCTAACAGCCTGACTTTTATGTTAAATGACCATTTACTGGGAGGTAGAATGAAAAAAGATTTAAAAGATTTTAAGTTGAAGGTGCTTGTTGTGGCTTGTGCTTTTGCACTGAGCTCGCCTGCTTTTGCTGGGGTTTTTGGTGCTACGCCAGGCGGAACCGTATCGTTGGGTGATAAGAGTGAAAATTACAATGGCCATACGATTAACGGTGGCGTTGTTGAAAAGGGTGGCCTTCGAGGTTTTTATGATCCTGACGGTAATAAAATAAATGACCATGGTCGCGCCTCAATATCTACGAGAACTAATCCAAAGCCAGTCTCACCAAATCGCATTAAGGGTGTGACATTGAAAAATGGCGCTCAATTTGATGTTTATGGCATTATTGAAAACTCCACGATTGAGGGCGACGGTACAGAAAACGGTGCTGATGGAACCATGATAAGAGTCTCTAAGAGACCGACGTGGAATACCCCAGACGACTTTTCTGAAGATAATGCTGCATTAGCTGAACATATAACAGCAACACACGGGAGTGAAATTCAAGTTTATGCAGGTGGGCAATTAAAAAACTCCTCTAGTGCAGGGCTAGTGCGGATCGGTGGAGAGATAGAGGGGGTTTCTGAAAGTTCTCCTAAAGGTATAAATTTAACCGTACAAAACAAAGGACGTGTGTGGGTAGCTGCGTCAGGAGTGCTTGAGGATTCAACTATTGAAGCAGGAGGTCGAGAGGTTGTCTTTTCTAAAGGGACTTCAAAAAGCTCTACTGTTTATGGCACTCAAACAGTGCAGCAAGCAGGTACTGCTTTTAATACGCAGGTAATGGAGGGGGGCAAGCAGAATGTTACTGGTGTTGGCTCCACTGCAACAGGTACCACAGTTAAAGAAGGTGGTTTGCAGAACGTTTATAGTGGAGGTAAAGCTGTTGGTGCAATTATTGATGGTGGTAAGCAGCGAATATACGGTGCTGATTCGTCTGCAGAAGGCAGCGTCTTAAATAGCGGTGTTATTGATGTTCAGGGAGAAAATACAACAACAAACACCGAGGTTAAAGGTGGCACCTTAATACTAAGACATTCTGCGCAAGCCATAGGTACAGAATTATCCGGTACAGGTTCGTTAGATCTAGGGCAAAACCAAGAAGGCATAGTAGCAACCGATACTGTCTTTAAAGATAAGGCATGGGGTTCTATTGGTAAAAAAGCGAAGCTTTTAGGTGATACTAACCTGCACGATGATGCTCAAATTCATCTTTTCTCTGCTAAAAGCGGTGAGGAAAGTGCCTATGCTAAGAATGTTATTCTTCACGGTGGTAATGCGAGTCTATTTGCCATTGCCTCAGGAGAGAATGCACAAGGTACGCTTAATATCGGTGATGTTTCAGGCGTAGGTAAAATCGTTTTTAACTCTAACGATAAGGTCGATGCCTTTACTCACTTGACGGTTGATAAGCTCGAAGGTAAGCATCAGATTTTCTTTAATACTGCTTTTAATAAATCTATCGGCGATTATCTAACGATTAAAGACGGTAGCGGTGAGCACGGCGTAACCGTAGCTGACTCGGGTTCCGAAATCACTGAAATCGGTACAAATATTCTTGATATTATTACTGATGAAAGTGCGGGTGCTGATTTTACCCTTCAAGATGTCACAGGCTCAGAAATCAAAGTGGTCGACGGTGGTGTTTACCAGTTTGAACTGGCCAATCGTGATGAGTCTGGTGAAAAAATTTGGTACTTAACTGCTGATGGTGAAGCACCTAAACCAGAACCAGAACCAGAACCAGAAGAACCGGGCGATAACAAGCCAACGCCACCGATTAAGCCAACACCAAAGCCTAGCCTAAGAACTACGCCAGGTGCTGACGCAGTAATGGCCATGGCTTCAAGTGCACAGTTGCTCTTTAATAATGAGCTGGGCAACTTGCGCTTCCGTCGCGGTGAAGTACGCGATAACGTAGATAACAGCGGTGCCTGGGGTCGTGTTATTTCTGACCGAACTAAAGTATATCCACTTGACGGTAAGTTCACGTTAACCCAGACCGGCATTGAACTGGGGCATGATAAAACCTTCACCTATGCTGATAATTTGGTTTTAGTGGGTGGTTTCCTTAACTACTCCGATAATGAGATTAAGCACGACCGTGGCGGTAAAAGCAGCATGGATAGCGTCAGTCTCGGTATTTACGGTACGAGCTTCTTTGATAGCGGCGCTTACTTGGATGGTGTTGTGAAATATGCACACTATCGTGGCAAACTGGATGCACGCTCCACCAACGGCCAGTCAATTAAAGGTAACTTTAGACAGAATGGCCTGGGTTTCTCGCTAGAAGGTGGTCACCACTTAAACTTTGCTGATGGTTACTTTGCTGAGCCGTATGCGCGTTTAAGCTATGCAAGCTTTAGTGGTCGTAGCTTTAGCTTAAGCAATGACATGCACGCCAATATGAAGCGTCAAGACACTCTGCAGACTGAGTTTGGTACCAGTGCTGGTAAGCGTATCGCGACCAGTAATGGCTATATCAAACCGTATGCGAAAATCGCTTGGGCGTATGAGTATATGGACAACAACGATGTTGTGCTCAACCGTCGTCATACCTTTAATAATGACTTTTCCGGTAGTATCGGTAAGTACGGTTTAGGTGTTGATGTGAACTGGGGCGCACAGAGCCACTTTTTCACAGAGCTGAACTACCGTAAAGGTAAGCGCACTGAGTCGAGCCACGACCTCACTATTGGTGTTGAATATAACTTCTAAAATTTTTAGAGCGTTGTAAATAATGAGGAAAGCCCGTCTGCGCAGTTAAGCAGGCGGGCTTTTTTATGACTGTTGTGTTTATAAGTTACGTATTTTGCGGTAAGAATCGAGGTGTGATGCATTTTAATACGGGGGATACGTGAATATTCCTCTTTCAGATACGCTTCTCTAGTCTGTGTACTGCTGCGACTACGCCAGCCTTCAGGCGCTTTACCGTCTACTACATATACATAGTTTAAAGCACTATATAACTACACGACATCCTTTTTTATGCCTGAAGATTTTGTTCACGGCTGATGCTTGCGCAACAGCGCTTGCTAGAAAGCCGCACGCAAAGAACCGCTCTTACTAGAACTCAGACAATACAAAAAGTGAATAAGTGCTTCGGGGTGGCTGTGGCAAGCGCAGCCATGGATGGCGCAGCGCCGGCGTTGAACCCTGGACGGGTTCGTCGACGGAATAACAGCCACACCGAAGCACGCTACGCTACACGCTAGAAACTCAGCGCTGACCAGCCATTGATGGAACAGAAGTGAAACTTACTGCGGATAAATATCAAAATTCTGTAGCGCTACTACCACTTCAGATAACGGCAGTCCAACCACAGTGCTATAGCTACCGGATATATTACTGACGAAAATACCGCCCTTCCCCTGAATACCATAACCGCCAGCTTTATCCAGCTGCTCACCACTGCGCCAGTACCAATCAATTTCCTTACTGGTAATGGGTCTAAAGAAAACCGTGGTATTCACCCGTTGCACCCGTATTTGCTCAGCGGTTTTAATCGCAAAAGCCGTCATCACCACATGGGAACGGCCTGATAATGCGCGCAACATTTCTTGCGCTTCAGCTTGGTTGCTGGGCTTACCCAGAATGTCATCTTCTAAGACAACTATAGTATCCGCGGCTAAGACAATGGCATCGTTATCATCCTGAATACTTTGATAACCCGCTTCTGCTTTTTCTTTAGCAAGACGCTCCACGTAAGCAGTGGGCAGTTCATTAGCACGTTGAGTCTCGTCGATCGCAACATCTAGGACTGTAAATTTAATATCAGCCTGGGAGAGCAGTTCGCGACGCCGAGGCGATGTGGAAGCTAAATACAACGTCATACGTTCTAAAACCTTTTTAAACGAAACTATTGTTATTGACACAGTAGATTAAAAACAGCCACCGATGCGATCTTACCAACGTTACCTTAAATGGCTGTATTAACAAGTATTTTAACGACTGCTTGTTTTTCCTACCTAGCGCTTACTTCTTCATCATGCGGACAATATCGTCAAGCGGGTTGCCATCTTCATTGAGAAGATGGCATTAAAACCAAGCTTGATTTATTTATAGCAAATGCTCGATGAAAATTTCCTTATCCGATGTGGGCTCAATTTAACCCAGTAAGTCTTGTGGGATATTGCCGCCATTTTCGGCAATTTTTGTCAGCACGGTTTTGTGCAACCAGGTGTTCATTTTTGCCGAATCATCCATCAATTCTGCAGGGCAGTTAAGTTCTGCAGCCAGCTCTTTACGGGCAGCGAAGCTGCTATCAAGCTCGAGCAGTTTCAGTAGGTCTACAATGGATACCCGCCAGTTGAGTTTCTGCGGATTAGCTGCTGCGCGCTCTTCCAACTGTGCAACCACATCAACCTCGCTGACTGCTGCTGTGGCTTCTGGGGCTGCTGCAACTGCAGCATCTGCTGCTGGGCTATTTGTTTCTGCTGCTTCTGCTTTGCCCATACCCAGTTTAGAAAGAATGTTATTAAAAAAACCCATGTGTTTCTCCTTGCTGATCTACTGATGGCAATAGTGCCGTATTGTGCTAATAGAGCCTGCCCAGCGTGCTTGTATCTATCACTGGGAGGCAATTTCAGTATAAGGCCAATTATTGAATAAATAGCGCTTTAGATCATCTTTTAATCTAGTCTGTGCGCTGGATTGGTGTTTATGTATTTTTTGGCTGCGCTAGGCCAACTTGAATGAGGTGGATATGGAACGTGTTGTGATTCTTGTGGATGTACAAAATATTTATTATACGGTGCGCCAAGGCTTTGCCACGGGATTTGACTACAACGAATTTTGGCGGCAAGTGACTGACGGCCGTGAAGTGGTCAAAGCAATTGCCTATGCCACCGATCGCGGTGATGCCAAGCAGCAACAGTTTCAAAATATTTTGCGCGCCATTGGTTTTGAAGTAAAACTCAAGCCCTATGTGCAGCGCAGTGATGGTACTCGTAAAGGTGACTGGGACGTTGGCATTACCGTGGATGCAATGGAGTATGCCAGTTTAGCCGATGTCGTAGTACTGGCCTCCGGTGATGGGGATTTTGATATTTTGCTGGAGCGTATCCACCAATTATATGGGGTTAAAACAGAAGTGTTTGGCGTCGCAGAGTTTACCGCCTTCTCGCTGATTCGCGCCGCCACCACCTTCACCCCAATTGAGGGTAGTTTGCTACTGGGCAGATAGTCACAGCCCTGTACGAGCCGAGCTATGCCTGCGCTTGCACCCATCAAGCAACAACAGAGCCCAGACACATACAGTTATTATCGATTAATCGGCAGCAGCTGCAATGGCCCTTTAAAGGCTTGCTGGCGTAGGCCTTTTTGCTGGTCGGTGTTGTGCAATAACAACGGTTTGAGTGGGTCGTCGGCGTCTAACTTCTGGGCAAAGCGTCTGACGCTGCCAGCCAGTTCAATTTGCTTGGCATCTTGCGCGATATCATTGGCCTGCTTATACAGATACTCCGCTTGCGGCAATAAAATATGGGTATAGCCACCATTGAGCGCAAAGTTCAGCCCAGCGCTGTCGTAATCACCAAAGTAAATCAGCTGTTTATCGGCGGCTAAACAGGCCTCACGCAAGCCTTTACAACCTTTGGCTTCGTCGCCATTACCACGGTAAATCACCAAGGCCTCTAGGGCCTCTTCCGGTAGGCTGTAGCGCTGCGGATGTAAGGCAAAGAACTGATAAAATGCATCACGGTTTTCCACCATTAAGACATGGGCGTACTCACTGAGCTGCAGGGTTTGCCAATCAATATCCATCACCCACTGGCTGGGCGCTTCCTTAACCCATTCTGGAAAATAGGCACCGCAATTGGCCTGCGCCATCAGCACACGGTGCTGCATGGGTGCAACACCTGTGCCTTTATTTTCTGCGGCGCCACTGTCCGCTTGCTGAAAACGGTCTTGCTGGCTGCCATCCACGGTTAAACCAGCCAAACCCAACTCCACCAGAGTCTGCTCAATGGTTTGCAGTACGCGATGATCCAGTACGAGTTTGTTGCCCACACACCAAGCTTGAGTCTCCAGCTGATGACGATCGCACCAGCTCAGCAACTGCTGAATCGTGCCCTGTTTAAGCGGGCGCGCAACGCTGAGATTGCCCTGCAACTGCTCTTGCACCCGAGCCAATACCGCGCGCACCCCTCGTGATAAATCCACACTCATGCCAATACTCCTGCGCTGAGCAATTGCAGCTCCACATCTTCAATAATCAACAGGTCATTAAACTGCCCTGCTGGACGATCGCTGTAGTGCAAACGAAACGCGCCTTGTTCACTACTGGACAGCCCTTGGTATTCGGCAATCACCTGATACAACCAGATTTCCGCATCCCAATCGAGCTGCGCTTCGGCCAGATAGGCTAAAGCACTTTGATTCTGCTGCCGGTCCAACACATTGAGGTAAAACGACACCACATCTTCATGTAAAGCACGGCGCTGGGCCAAAATGGTTTCATCATCTTGCCACGCCAAAGGTGCTGCAGCGCTGGGCAGTTCAGCAGTTGGCTCAGTGCGCGCCGGTAACTGGCTTAATAACTGCTGCATGGCATATTTATCTTGATGCCGATCCAGCGCAATCGCGGCACTGGGTTGCAGTGCGGTGGCCTGATTCAGCAAATCCACTACCTTGCTGCGCTGGGCATAGTCAGAGGGTTGGAAATTGGGCTTTTGCGCAAAAAACTCCAGCATGCCGCGCACCAACAAGTTACGCGCTTGCTGCTGGCGGAAGCGGGCCATCAGCTCACTGAGGCGTTTTTGCACTTCACGCAGACTACTAAAATGCACGCTGACTTGGTTTTGCAGTTGGCGCACCAGTAAATGCCGTAAGCCACTGTTACTGCCGGCAAAAGCGATCAGCTCGTTAAAATCAATCAGTTCCAAGCCTTTTAGCCAGCGCACCACTTCGGTATGGGCTTTTTCATTCTCATGGATCTTATCTTGCACCGTGCTGACAAAGGCAAAGTCAGTATTTAAACGGTTCCACAAACTATCAATGCCAGTAGCAATGCGGCTGTTTAAATCATCCACTTCTTGGCTCAGCTTAGCCTGTAAGTGGGCACTGCTCTGATAGTTACTCTTTTGCTCGGCAGCATTAATCTTGCCCACCAATAAGCGGATATTAAGCAGGAAATCTCCCACATCAGCATTGACCTTACGCCGTTGCTCATCGGCAATCAGATGCACAATCATTTCCCGCACGGGGCCGGTGAGTTTTAACCCCGAGGTTTCATCCGGACGCCAAAGAATATTGGCTTGCTGCAGTTGATTAACCACCCGCGCACCGATCTGCACTTCATCCAGTTCGACGCCATAGTAGTTTTGCATCAAGATATCGCTGTAGCGGCCCAGTAACTTCAGCCGCTCAACCCCTTGCTTAACCGCTTCACTGTTGTAATCCAGGGTACTCATGCCAGCAGATCCTCTTGGCTGGGCGGCACCTCCTCGTCAATATAAATATTTTCTTCTTCACGAATAAAGCGGGTCAGATCAATCAGATAATCGATTTTGCCCGTGACAATATAATGGTGGCGGTCTTTATGCGGTTGGAATACATAGCCATGGCTGCGCAGGCGATCAAATACCTGCTTAAGCTGCCCCGCCACATCGTCACTTTGTGATTGGAAAAACCGCGTTTGCACCAACACCTGCAACTGCTCGCGCAAGCTGGGGTTGTTTTCAATCCGCGCGGCCAGTTCATGCCGGTTCAGGATATCGTTAGCGGTTAACACATTTTCATGGCCCAGAGTTTCTTGGGCCAACTGCAACAGCTTCAACATGGGAATCAGGCTGTCGAGGGTGTCTTTAAATTGCTGCGACAGTTGTTCGCGCAGCGCTGGAGTCAGCTCGCGCCAGGCTAAAAACCACACGCTGCCTTCTGGATTGCTGGCCAAACGGCGATTCAGTGGACGTAAATATTCATCAATGGCATCCCGTTGTTGTTCATCCTGTAGGCGGCGAAAGGCTGAGTTATCGGTCACCGCGCAAATAAATTCACCGGCCAACAGCTGCTCTAATAAATAACTGTGCTGCATCATCATGATACGACCTCCTCACGGCGCTGTTGTAGGCGTTGCGCCAGTCGGCTGAGCTTGGGCTCGATGCGTTTCAATTTACTTTTCGCCCCGTGTTGGCTGTCTTTTTCAATTAAGTAGCGGTGTTTAAATAAGGTCAACACATCGGACTCAGGGTTGGGAAACGCGCCTAGAATAAAGATATTGTTGTTCTCGCAAGCCTTAAATAGTTTCTCCACGTTGTGATAGGCCAAAGTGCCAATTTCATCAATGGGCCAATGAATGGTCACGTGCGCCTTACCGCGCAGCAAGCGGGTAAAAGCCAGCAGATATTTACATAGAATCAGGTACGCCATGCCGTGACTGGATGATTCCAGCAGCTGACGGTCATTGCGGATCACCAAATCAGTGCCGCCTTCATTGAGCAGTAACTCCAGGCGCAGCAAGCTTTCAAAGGTGAATTGCTGATCACTGCGTAATAAATCCGCCACATCGCTTAAGGCATCTAAATAGGCATCGCTGGGCAGTCGTTCAAAGTCCTGCTGCCATTCGGCATACAGCTTAGAAAAGCGTTTCAGCGGCTGCCAAAAACCCAATTCATCAATGGTGGACTGGATTTTCACTTCTGATTTAGTAATGCCTTCTAAGACAAACTCTTCGCTGACTTCTTCACTTAAGCGCCGGCTTTGTGCACTGATACGGCGATTTAAATCGCTAAAGACGGTAAAGAAGACTTGCAAGTCGTTACCGTAGTTACGCCCAGTCGAAAGTAGGTTTTGCTGTTGATTTTGCAAGATCCGCAGCATTTCTTGGTAGGCAATCAATAGCGCTTGCGGGCTGGGGTTTAAACCTAAGCTCTGCTGCTGACTGCCCCAAATATCGGTAAAGTGCACGCTGGCATCTTTCAGCAATTCTCGCTCAAACAGATGCAGACTGTTTTTCAGCTTGCCATCCAGCAGGTGTTTATCTTGTAACGCTTGGCGGGTGCGCTCAATGCGCTCGGCATAATTACCGGTATTGTGCGCATCGACACTGGCGCTGTATTGGCTCGGTGCGGGGAACTGCTCCAGCTGTTTCAGCAAGGACACAATTTGCTCGAGCAGTTTACGTTGGCCGCCGAGTTGCTGCTCACTGGTTTTAATCGCCAGTAATGCGCTTTTTTGTTGCGCGATAAACGCCTGTTCTAAGGCCGCTAAAGCTTCACTTAAGCTTAACTTGCGCTGTTTCAATTGATGCTCTTGCGCCAGTAATTCTGGCTTGCGCAGCTGCCAATCAACCCGCAAAAAGTGTCGATATTCTTCCAGCTCATCACGGCGCGCCTCAGTTTCACTGATCTGTAGGCGAATGGTGGTTAAACGCTGGGCAATCTCTTTCAGCTTATCCGGATCAATGCCCTGCTCGCGCAACTCACGCTCAAGGGCCAACTGTAATTCATGCACTTGCTGCTCAGTTTCTCGGCGTTTAGCAGTCATACTGCTGGCGTATTGCTCGATTTTCTCCCGCAACAACTGCAGGGCATGCTGCCAATCCGCTTGATACTCAAGCAGCATATTTCTAAAGGCACTGTCACGCTCTTTTAAGGTGTTTTGTTGCTGCTCTTTTAGGCTGGCGAGCTGTTGCGTCAGCTGCTGCTGTTGTTCCTGCAGACTCTGTTTACGCTGTTGTTGCAACTGCTGCTGCCGTTCAATTAAGCGCTGCCTAGAATCTTGCGCAAAACGTAAATCTTCTCGAGAGCGGTCGCGGGCTTTTTGCGCCTTCTGTAGACTTTCTTGCTGCTGCTCACTGTTGGCATTGTAGGTTTTCTGGGTTTCTTCCAGGCTACTTAGCGCCTGCTCAGCAGCATGTAGAGTGTCCAACGCCTCAGCAATAGCCGCCAACAGCGCCTGCTCCTCTTGCGCATAGGCCGGCAGCTCAATGGCGGCTAGATCCAAACGCATATTAAACAGCTGCTGTTCGCTGGCTGCTGTTTCATTGCTCAGGGCTGGATTGGCTAAGCTGGGGGCTAAATCCGTGCGTTCCAGCAAGTCGTCGCGAATCAGCTTACCGACAGTGTGCTGCCAGCCGGGGAGTTGCTGCTGCAGAAACTGACGCAAACTGCCGTCACTGGGCGCTTGCTGGCGTTTTAGCTGGCTATAGTGCTGTTCCGCCTGACGCACGTTGTTGCGTTGACGCTTAATCTCGTCTAAATGCTGATCGCGGATTTTTTTGCTCTGTTCGTATTCATCGCGCAAACGCTCCACTGCATCACTTTGATTGCTCAACTGCAGCTGGATTTCTTCAATCCGCGCTTGCTCAACCTCCAGCTCCATTTGCTCATCTGGGGTTAAAAACGAGACGCTGAGACGGGCTTTAACCTCAGCCTGCTGCTGAAAAATACGATTTTGCTGCTCTTGAAACTCTGCTTGCAGGCTTTGCCGTTGCTGCTGCTGTTCTTGCTCCAACTGGCTTTTTTGCTGATCCTGCTGCTGGCGTAAAACCTGTTCTTCATCACGTATTTTTTGCTGTTGATGGCTGTTTTTCTCGACAAACTCATTCAATTGTTCAGCCAATTCAAATTTACGCGATTCAAAACGCTGCCTGGAATCCCCTTCCACTTCACGCAGCAATTGCAAATGGGTATCCAACTCATCCCGTTGCGCGCGCCAGCTGGGTAACTGACTCACCGCCTGCTCCAAGCTGGCCATATCGCGCTGGGTAAAATCACTGTAGCGCTGCTCGATACTGTCCAAGTCCGCTATCACTTGTTTGAGCTCACTGCCGACCTGGCTGTGCTCACCGTTGAGCGTGTGGCGCTGGCTTTGATAGCCCTCTTCCTGCTCTGCCAGTGTACGTTTGGCCTGTTTAATCTCCGCCTCTTGATCCGCGCAGCTGCGTTCCAGCTGGCTGGCATCGTTAATCAATAACGGTTGCAACTGCCACAGTGCTTGCTCAGTGCTATTTAGATGCTCCACCTGTTGGCTCAGAGCACTGATCTCAGCCTGCAGACTGGTTAAACGCCGGGATTGGCGCACGTGTTGCACCCATTCGCGCACTTGGGTGCTTTTAATTTTGGTGGTCGGTAATGCCACACCTTCGTCTTCAAAAATAGCCGCCAGCATGGTTTTTAGCGTGTCCATTTTGCCTTCTTTGGCATGCACCGCAGACACCAGCTTTTCTATATGCCGTAAACGATGCGGGTTCTCCGCCAGGCTGTAACGCAACGCTGCTTGGCGCAAACGGGTGGACTCGGCGCGGGATAAGCTGCCGGTTAATAAGCTGAAGTCATTTTGAATAATGCTGCGGTAATCGCTGATGGTGTCAATGCGACTGGAATGCTCAATATTATTTTGGCGTAAATGACTGGTCAGCTCTTGATAGCTCAGCGCTTGGGCTTGACCTTTTTCATTGGTTCTTAGATACAGCTCGGGCTGGTAGGCACTGTTAATAAAGCGATAACTGACACCATCGTCTTTTTTCCGCGTCAGGATCACATGACACACAGTGCCGGCCTCGCGGCGGTATTCATAAATCAGATAGGAGTTACTGTGTGGCAGATAGTATTGGTCAAATTTCTTCCGCGTTTTAGGCACCACATTGTTGGGACGCTCGCCATAAAATACGGGGATCAGGCGCTGCAGTGTGGTTTTCCCTGAGGCGTTGCTTCCGCAGATATTGGTGTGGCCGCTGAGGTCGAGTTCGACAATACCTTCAAGGTGGCCGTTGATCATAATGATGCGGAGTAAATGGGACATAGTGCTGTTGTATGCTCCGTGCTAAGGCGATGGTTAGATGCGGGTTGCAGGTCAATTTTGACCGCTAAGATTACATGAGTTTAGAGTGTAATTGCGCCAAAAAGTAGGTCGTCCATTTATGGACGACAATAACCACCACACACAACCAGTGTCGACCTTAAAAGGCCTACCTACAAAAGCAAGATCAGACAATACACATGGTCAACGAGTACTTCGGGGTCGGTGTGGTGAGCGAAGCCAAGGATGGCGTAGCGCCGGAGTTGAACCCGGGATGGGTTCATCGACGGATGAACACCGACCCCGAAGTACGGCATGCACCATCCTCGCTTTCATTACGAATAACCAACGATCCAAATCTGTGCCTGCAGCACCTCGCTAGTGTTGCTCTTCCCTCAACCAGCCATCCTGGCTCGATTCGGGCGCTGCGCCATCCATGGCTGCGCTTGACGCAAAACTAGCGAGGCACAGCTGAAATATTGATGTAGTTTGCTAGTCAGCACTGTGTTTCTTACAAGCTGTACTTTTGTTTTACGCTGATCATTAACGTTTTACTGAGTAGCCTCTTACAGAGAGACTTATGCAGTCACGCAGACAGTACAAATGGTCAACGAGTACTTCGGGGTCGGTGTGGTGAGCGGAGCCAGGGATGGCGTAGCGCCGGAGTTGAACCCGGGATGGGTTCATCGACGGATGAACACCGACCCCGAAGTACGGCATGCACCATCCTCGCTTTCATTACG
>CAJDVK010000092.1_pt1 | contig 12867 bp, 12 predicted proteins | sample 7391401 | NCBI WGS metagenome assembly CAJDVK01 (sample SAMEA7055696, study PRJEB34461) | soil metagenome | biome: terrestrial ecosystem; feature: Peninsula; material: soil | place: Antarctica | collected 2016
TTGTTCAACCAGCGCTTCTGCGCAGCGTCTTAGAAGTTTCAAAAGCTTTGGTGACATAACGGCGATTAAGACGTTAATTAGTTGCAACACTTCTTGGCAGCTAGCAGAAACTGATCGCAACTGGATTGCTGCGCTTGAACAAGGCAAGGTACTCTAGCTTTACATGCGCTGGGGGTTACCAAATCGTTGCGCAGCCCATACGATCAGCTGATGTCGCAACTGCACGACAGCATGAAAGCCGATCTGCAGTACCAACAAGAGGCGCCACAAGTGCGTATACCATTTGCGCCGGGATCGGTTTGGGTGTGCTTTTCTGATCATGGGTTGCATGGCGTGGAATCTGGTAAATATATGCTGGAGCAAACCTTCCATATCGCCCCAGAACACCAGTATGATCCAAGCGTCAGCCCCTTAGCGCACTTAAGCGAAGTGATGCAGCGCCCGCTGGTATAACAACTGCACATTAAATTTCTGCCGCAGTATAAGTTGCTGGTCAATACTGCAGTTGATCTAAGCAATACAGCCTAGTAAAAAATTTATTGCGCACGGTATACTCGCAGCAAACAATAATCCACTCAGGACATCCCATGGCTCGTTTGCAAGATAAAGTTATAATTATTACTGGTGCTGCACAAGGCATGGGCGCAACCCATGCGCGCTTATGTGTGGAAGCTGGTGCTAAAGTGGTGCTCACCGATATCAATGCCGAAAAAGGCCAAGCTGTCGCTGCAGAACTGGGTAGCAATGCTTTATTTATCCAGCATGATGTCACCAATGAGCAAGCTTGGGCACTGGTGGTTGGGCAAACTGAAGCGCACTTTGGCCCGGTTAATGTGCTGGTCAATAATGCTGGCATTACCATGGCCAAATCGATTTTGGATGTATCCCTAGAGGACTATCGACGCATTATCGAAATCAACCAAGTCTCAGTCTTTTTAGGTATGCAGGCGGTGATCCCTTCAATGAAAAACAGCCAAGCAGGCTCAATCATTAATATTTCTTCCATTAATGGTTTAGTTGGCGGCGCCATTGGTTATACCGACTCCAAGTTTGCCGTACGCGGTATGACTAAAGCAGCTGCTTTAGCCTGTGCCCCCTATGGCATTCGCGTCAACTCAGTGCATCCTGGAGTGATTGCTACCCCAATGATTATGCAAGGTGACACTAAAGCTGCAGTAGAGCAATTCGCCAAGAGCATTCCGCTTAAACGCCTCGCACAGTCCGAAGAAGTCAGTAGCATGGTGCTGTATTTAGCTTCAGATGATTCCAGTTACTCAACCGGTGCAGAATTTATTGTCGATGGCGGTTTAACCGCACAGTAAGCTCACCTTTGGGCGACCCTTACCCTTTAAATATAAGCTTACAGCGGTTTCTGGATCACTTTCCTTAGTGACTAAACCTTTAATATTTTTGCGTGCTAAACGCCTGACCATGCCGCTACCCATCCCGCCGGTAATAAGTACATCAATGCCATCCAGTGGATGCGGCTCATGCACCGAGCTCTCATGAAATGATTGCTCTTTTGGCAATTCCAGTAACTGCTTGTCTGCAATTGCATTGTTTTCGACAGTGAATAACCAAAAATTTCGACACCGCCCTGCATGCTCAGTAACAGCCCTACGGTTTTGACTGGTAACTGCAATTTTCATACAAACCCCTCTATTGCCTAGCCTGCAGCAGCACTATTGACCTGCAAGCACTGAATGAAAACGACCTTATGCGTTACATTATAACACTGCTTGTAGGGAAGCGAGCTAGGGCAAGTTGTCACTGCCATGCTCAATGCTAATAGGCTTAGAGTTATAGGTTATTTTCAGCCAGAGAGGCCTGTAACTCAGTCAGCATAGCCTCATCAATACCACCCAGCTTAGGCAGATTAGCTTAGGCAGATTATTGAGCGCTGCCCAAGATACGGCAAACTCAATGGGCGCAAGCCCTTCAGATGAGTCACACTCAAAATGCTGCCACGACTGCGGAGTTGATTCAGTGGTGTGCAAATGGAAAAACCAAGCCACAATGGTTTCATCCCGACCTATATCGGTTAAATCACGCTGAAAACTGCCCAGACACTTTACCAACTGTAAGGCCTCTAAGCCGGTTTCTTCGTGGGCTTCACGCAGTGCAGCCTGTGCTGGCGATTCACCGGCTTCCACAGTGCCGCCAGGTATTTGTGGCAGTACATAACGGCCGTCCACATACTCTAGGATCAACAACTGATCTGCACGGGTGATATAGGTAAAAACTCGATGGCGCATACTGGTTTCTCACTGCCAGCCGTGCTGCCACTCTGCGCTGTTTTTTAATTGCTGCCAATCAATGGCTGTTGCGCGTTTAGTCAGCACTGCCTCTAACAAACAATAAATAACATTACCTTCTTCATCAAACTCCAACTCAGTCACCATAAAGTGTTTTTCTTTATGTTTTGGTTTGACTGCTGTCCACTTGCTGCGCAGTAGTTTTTTCGGATTAATTTGATGCATGAAAAGCTCCTAATAACATCGATGTGTAACACTGCATTATAAAAGCCGTTATTGCTGTAACACTACAGTGAGGCGCTCTATAAATTATATTGCTCTTTACAGATTATTAAGCGTGTTAGAGAACTCACAAACTTAACAAACCACCTGCGCTCAGCACGCCAATTGATAGTATGGCAGCACAACACTGCACTATAAGCTTATTTATAAACTGCATATCCAGTAATTTTTAAAACAACCAATCAACCTAACATCCAGCGAAGCATCGCCACTGAGTTTGCTTGAAGTTATACAGTTGTTAGAGAATATGGATAGTGCAGCCAAAGAAACGTTGCAAAAAACCGCAGCCGAATCATTAACCTTCAGTACATCTTAATCTGAGCAATAAAAAACGGCGCGGGATAAATCCAGCGCCGTTTTATCTGTAGCTCGCCTGTAAAAATTAGCTCGCGACTTTATTTTTCTTCTTATTTTTAACCAAAGTTAAGTTTAAGAAGTGCTCTAACGAGTCATCCATAATCTCTAACCAAGGCTTGGGCAACTCGGGTGCCAAAGTACCGGTTAAGGTCGAGCGATACGATTTTTCTCTAAAACCCATAATGTCGACTTTTTTATCTTTCTGCCACTGCTTAAAGATCTCACCCTGTTTTTCTACCTCAAACTCTGGGTAGTCGGTGGGCTTGGTCAGATCGCGAATATACTTGGCTTGGAAATCAATTTCCTCATCCACAGTGTTCACTGTAGCGTACTCGTCAACCCACTTCTTCTCATCTGCTTCACGTGCAGCCAAATCAGGCAGTTTAATGTCACCTAAAATCACATCACGTGCATACCAGGCTTGCGCATCAAACATATTGAAAGTGAAGTACTGATCTTGCATGCCTAAATAGATCAGTTGTGGGTTCTGCTGCCAGAACACACCTTTATACAGGTTTTCTGGGTAGAGGCAGTTATGGGTTTCCAAACGCAACTCATCAGGCAAAAATGAGAAGTGGAATAAATAACCCGTACACATGACTACTGCATCAAAACGCTGACTGGTGCCATCAACGAAGTGGGCAACATCACCATCAAAGTGCGTTACCAAAGGCACTTCTTGCATACCTTTAGGCCAGTCATAACCCAACTTTTGACTGCGATAGCTAATAGTTACGGACTTAGTACCGTACTTATAGCACTGGGTACCAATATCTTCTGCTGAGTAACTGCCACCAATAAGCAAAATATCTTGATCTTTAAACTCTAACGCATCACGGAAGTCGTGGGCGTGCATGACACGGCCAGGGAACTCTTCCAAACCTTTAAAATACGGCATATTGGGCGTAGAGAAGTGACCTGTAGCTACAACAACATAGTCAAACTCACCTGTTTCCTGCTCGCCGGTTTTATGGTTCATCACCGTAACAGTAAACATCTTAGTTTCTTCGTCAAATGTTACCCAACGTACTGGGCACTCAAAGCGGATGTACTTACGAATACTCTCCTGATCAATGCGTCCCATAATATAATCTTTTAGGACTTCACGTGGAGGGTAAGAAGGGATCGGCTCGCCAAAGTGCTCTTCAAAAGAATAGTCGGCAAATTCAAGACACTCTTTTGGACCATTGGACCACAAGTAACGGTACATACTGCCGTGAACCGGCTCACCATGTTTATCTAAGCCTGTACGCCATGTGTAATTCCACATACCGCCAATATCATTTTGTTTTTCATAACAGACGATTTCTGGCAGATCCTTTGCACCTGCTAAACGTGCGGCTTCAAATGCGCGCAATTGAGCCAAACCACTTGGACCTGCACCTAAAATAGCTATTTTTGTCTTATTCAAAACATACTCCCAAAAATTAATATGTGAGTATTATAACATTTTTTGACGTTTGATGTTTTTTTGAGCCCTTGTCCATCTGCGCTTCCAGTTGGGCAATGGCTAGCTGCGCCACAGTAGATAAGCCTGCTGGGTTTTCTTCGGCATAGGCGATAATGATCTGCTTCATGCTGCGGGCCCAGAATTTGTGCAGATGATCAGTCGCCACCGCCGCCACCTGTTGGTCACTGCCATGGTGTAAGTTATTGGCAATGATTTGCTCGAGCATTTTAATTAAGTTGTGCAATTGCTGATCACTCACAGTTCCTTCTCCTCTGGGCACTCAGCACTTCGGCTGTAAATAACGTGGCGACCTGGGCGAGCAAAACCAATCAGATTCATACCGCTGTTATCCGCCTCACGAATGGCTAACGCGGTCGGTGCCGACACTGCGACTAGGCTAGCAATGCCAACACTGGCACTTTTCTGCACCATTTCAAAACTGGCACGGCTGGAAATCAAGGCAAAACCATCGGCAAAGGCTTTATCTGCGTGCTCACGGATGCGGGCACCGATCAACTTGTCCAGCGCGTTATGGCGACCCACATCTTCCCGCGCCAGAATGATCTGACCTTGGTTATCACACCAAGCTGCACCGTGGGTCGCACCCGTTTGCAATTGCAGCGGTTGATAGTTTTTCAGCGATTGCAGTGCAGTCTGCACCGCTTTATCACTGGGCATTTTCTGTGCTGCTACCGAGGCAATGCTGCGCGCCACATGGGCCAAAGATTCGGTGCCACAGAGGCCACAACCGGTGCGACCGACCATATTACGGCGTTGTTCCTGCAGGCGGGTAAAGCGGTCACCAGCAATGCGCATATCGACTGAAATGCCTTCGGCACTCACCTGTATCTCAAGCGCAAACAACTGATCAGGCCGCTGCAAAATCCCTTCACTTAAGCTAAAGCCCAGAGCGAAATCCTCAAGATCACAGGGCGACGCCATCATCACCGCATGGGACACCCCGTTATAAACCATGGCGACGGGAATTTCTTCCGCCACCCGATCCCGTGAGCTGGCGCCAGCAATACCGCCCCGCACCTCCACCCGTGCATCACTGACTGGCGCTGGCGGCTGGTCATGAGTGGACTCATCCATTGCCATCAGTTGTAGATTACTTAACTGTGTTTGCATACTGATCACCTGCAGAGTCCATGGCCGGCTGCAACAGTGCTTGCTGGCGCTTATCGAAACGCTGGAAGTTACGCTGCCACTCCGATGGTTGGCTAACGATCTCCACCTGCACCGCAGTCACTTTATATTCTGGACAGTTAGTGGCCCAGTCAGAATTATCCGTGGTAATCACGTTAGCACCACTGCCCGGATGGTGGAAAGTGGTGTACACCACGCCCGGCAACATACGTTCGCTGATTTTTGCCCGCAGCACAGTATGACCCACGCGACTGCTGATCCCCACCCAATCGCCATCGCTGACCCCGCGCAGCTCAGCATCGCTGGGATGTAATTCAAGCACATCTTCTTCATGCCAATCGCTGTTGCTGGTGCGCCGAGTCTGCGCACCAACGTTATACTGCGAGAGGATACGGCCGGTGGTCAATAACAATGGAAAGCGGCGGCTGGCACGCTCTTCAGTGGCCAGATATTCAGTCACCGCAAAGCGCCCTTGACCAATGGGGAAATCGTCCACATGCATGGTGGGCATACCCTCTGGATGCGCCTCATTACATGGCCACTGGATACTGCCCAGCTGTTCCAGCTTGTCATAACTGACCCCAGTAAAGGTGGGCGTCAGTGAGGCTATTTCATCCATAATTTCTGCTGGATGTGCATAGTCCATGGGATAACCCAGAGCATTGGACAGCGCCATGGTCACCTGCCAGTCCTCCATACCGGCAACCGGTGTCATCACTTTACGCACCCGGTTGATGCGCCGCTCGGCGTTGGTAAAGGTGCCATTTTTCTCTAAAAATGTGGAACCTGGCAGCAGCACATGGGCAAATTTTGCCGTTTCATTGAGGAAAATATCCTGCACTATGACGCAGTCCAAGGCCTTCAAGGCCGCTTCCACATGCTGGGTATTGGGGTCAGATTGAGCAATATCTTCGCCCTGAATATACAAGCCCTTAAAGGTGCCAGCGATGGCCGCATCAAACATATTAGGAATCCGCAGGCCCGGTTCATTGTCCAGTGTTACGCCCCAGCTGTCTTCAAAACGGCTGCGTACCAGATCATCATTGACATGCTGGTAACCCGGCAACTCATGGGGGAAAGAACCCATATCGCAGGAACCCTGCACATTATTCTGGCCGCGCAGCGGATTGACTCCGCCGCCCTCGCGGCCAATATTGCCGGTGGCCATGGCCAGATTGGCAATGCCCATCACCATGGTGGAGCCTTGGCTGTGCTCAGTGACGCCCAAGCCGTAGTAAATAGCACCGTTACCTGCTTGCGCATAGACACGCGCCGCTTCGCGCACTGTTGCTGCGGGTACACCGGTAACGTTCTCGGTGGCCTCTGGCGAGTTGCGTGCTTCAGCAATAAAACTCCGCCAAGTGCTATAAGCCTCAGCGTCACAACGACTGTTAATAAAGTCGTGATTTTCCAGCCCTTCAGTCACTATCACATGGGCCAACGCATTGACGATGGCCACGTTGGTTCCAGGACGTAACGCTAGATGAATACCTTCATCAGCGTGGGGGGTGTTAAGAATATCAATACGCCGCGGATCAATGACAATCAGCTTGGCACCTTGGCGCAAACGCTTGCGCATCAGGGAACCAAACACTGGGTGGGCATCAGTGGGGTTGGCACCTATCACCACAATGGTATCGGCCTGCATAACTGACTCAAAGGTTTGCGTCCCAGCGGACTCGCCCAGCGTAGCTTTCAAGCCATAACCGGTCGGTGAGTGGCAGACACGGGCACAGGTATCGGTGTTGTTATTACCAAACGCTGCTCGCACCAGTTTCTGTACCAAGTAAGTTTCTTCGTTGGTGCAGCGCGATGAGGTAATCCCGCCAACACTGTCTCGGCCGTATTGCGCTTGAATCGCTTTGAGTCGCTTAGCAGAAAACGCCAGCGCCTCCTCCCACGACACCACTTGCCAAGGATCATCAATGGAATCACGGATCATCGGCTCTTTGATGCGATCTTTGTGGGTGGCATAGCCAAAGGCAAAGCGGCCTTTAACACAGGAATGCCCCTGATTCGCAGCACCGCCCTTATAGGGCACCATGCGCACCACTTGCTCACCTTTCATCTCGGCTTTAAACGAGCAACCGACACCACAATAGGCGCAGGTGGTGACCACACTGTGCTCCGGCAGACCAGCATCGATAACACTTTTTTCCATCAGGGTGGATGTCGGGCAGGCTTGCACACAAGCACCGCAGGACACGCACTCAGAATCCATAAAGGCATCGTTCTGGCTGGCAACAACTTTTGAATCAAAACCACGGCCTTCAATGGTCAGCGCAAAAGTACCCTGCACTTCATCACAGGCACGCACGCAGCGTGAACAGACAATGCATTTGCTGGGATCAAAACTGAAATAGGGGTTGGAGTTGTCGGTTTCAGCCTCCAGATGGTTTTCACCGTCAAAGCCGTAACGCACTTCACGCAGCCCCACCACACCGGCGACATCTTGTAATTCACAGTCGCCATTGGCTGGACAGGTCAAACAATCCAGCGGGTGGTCGGAGATATACAACTCCATAATATTACGGCGCAGTTTCGCCAACCTATCAGTTTGCGTGGTCACCGCCATGCCCTCTGCCACCGGTGTGGTGCAGGAGGCGGGATAACCCCGGCGACCCTCAATCTCTACTGCGCACAATCGACAAGAGCCAAAGGCTTCCAGATTATCGGAAGCGCAGAGCTTGGGAATATTGATCCCGGCTAAAGCTGCTGCGCGTAACACCGAGGTGCCTTCTGGCACGGTGATTTCACGGCCATCGACGGCAATAGAAACCAAGGTTTCTGACAGACTTGCCGGCGTGCTGTAATCAAAGTCCGGATCCAGTCGACTGCTGCCAGGCGTATAGCTTTGACTAGCAGGATCATAATAGTGCAACATCTCAGACCTCCAACGGGCGTGGCGACGCCAGCAAATCTTCAGGGAAATACTTCATCACGCTTTGCACTGGATAAGGCGTCATGCCGCCCATGGCGCACAGCGAACCATCCACCATGGTTTCGCAGAGTTCTTCCAACAACTCTAGATTGTCCTCAGGGTTTTCACCTGCACGAATACGATCAATCACCTCCACCCCACGCACCGAACCAATACGGCATGGGGTGCATTTACCGCAGGATTCAAAGGCGCAAAATTCCATGGCAAACCGGGCTTGCTCACCCATATCGACGCTGTCATCAAATACCACCACGCCACCATGGCCAATCCCCGCACCGAGCTGAGCAAAGGCTTCATAGTCCATCGGTGTATGCCACTGATTTTCAGGCATATAGGCCATCAATGGCCCACCCACCTGCACGGCTTTGATCGGTCGTCCGGTCAAAGTACCGCCACCAAGCGAGCGGCCCATGCCGTAATCCGCATAGGCTTGTCCGCCCTCAGCCAGAATAAAAGGAATGGCCGCCAAGGACAGCACGTTATTCACCACGGTAGGCTGACCAAATAGACCTTTAATCGCTGGTAAAGGTGGCTTGGAGCGTACCAACCCACGCTTACCCTCTAAGCTTTCCAACAAAGCGGTTTCTTCGCCACAGATATAAGCACCGGCACCCAAACGCACTTCTAAGTGAAAGGCACGGCCATTACTGCATACATTCTCACCGAGATAACCTGCGGCCTCGGCTCGACGAATGGCTGCATTGAGCATCTGCTGCGACAGCAAATATTCAGAACGCAGATAGATATAGCCTTGGGTTGCACCCACCGCTAGGCCGGCTATAACCATGCCCTCGATCAGCATATAAGGATCGCACTCCATCACCAGTCGATCAGCAAAGGTCCCCGAATCGCCTTCATCGGCGTTGCAGACAATATATTTCTGCTGATCCTGTGGCTCATCCAGCACCGTCTGCCATTTAATCCCTGCAGGAAACGCTGCACCGCCGCGGCCACGCAAACCAGAGGTTTTTACTTGGTCTACAATGCCTTGCGCAGTCAGTACCGCAGCTTTTTTCAGGCCAACAAAACCACCATGGGCGATATAGTCATCCAGACACAACGGATCTGTGATGCCAATGCGCGAAAAAGTCAGACGCTGCTGGCGCTTTAGGTAAGGGTGCTCTGCAATCGAGCCCAAATACAGCGGGTGTCCTGGTTGGCCATCAAATAAGCCCGCCTCTACCAATTCTGCGACCTGCTCCGGCTCAACCGGACCATAGGCCACGCGGCCCTCAGCTGTGACCACTTCCACCAACGGTTCCAACCAAAATAAACCGCGGGAACCGTTACGCACAATGCGCAGATCAACATTTTGCTGCTCGGCATAGTGGCGAATCTGCTCTGCGACTTCATCAGCACCCAATGATAGGGCGGTGGTATCACAGGGCACATAAATTATTGTTGGCATTGTTTGCTCCTGCGCTTATTTCAGTTGGATAACTGCAGTGGTGAGTTGCTCGGTTAACTGATCAAATTTTTGTGGATTCATTCGACCATACACCTTGCTATTCACGCTGATCGACGGGCCACAGGCACAATTGCCCAGACAGTAAACCGGCTCCAGGGTGAATTCGTAGTCAGCCGTGGTGTGATGATAGCCAACCCCGAGCGCTGCTTGGATGTGACGCTCTAACGCGCGACCACCCTGCGCCTGACAGGCTTCCGCACGGCATACTTCGACAATATGACTGCCCGCTGGCTGGGTGCGAAAATAATGATAGAAGCTGATAACACCATGCACATCAGCCCGGGTCTGCTGTAATTCTTGCGCAATAATTGGCACTGCAGCTTTAGGGATATAACCGACCCGATTCTGAATAGCGTGCAGAATGGGTAACAGCGCGCCGGGCTTATGCTTGAGCACGCTGATTTCCTGCCTGATCAGCTCAGGGGTCCAGTCTCCGAGATGGGTTAGAGTGACCGATTGTTGGTCAAGGCTCTCCGATATATGCATAATAGTTCCTACCTATTTTTATTCTGATACAGCAATACCAGCAACTTAGCAGCTGGATCAGCACAACGGAATATGAACTCTTATGCATAACAAACAACTGATAATAACCCCTGCATGGATTTTCCGCACAGACACCGATGAACTCTTCGATCCAGCATTGCTGCATTTGCTGGAGAACATCCGTGCTAGCGGCAAACTTACCCAAGCAGCAGCGGCTGTTGGAATATCCTACCGTCACGCATGGAATCTACTGAAACGGGGTGCTGATATCTTTGGTCTACCCTTGGTCGAAATGCGCAAAGGTCAGGGTTCCAGTCTCTCCAGTCTTGGTGAGAAGTTACTCTGGGCCGATCAGCGGGTTAAGGCTCGTTTAGGCCCGCAGCTTGAGAGCATGGCCTCTGAGCTCAACGATCAGATACGTCAGCTGATCGCTGGCACTCAGCCGATGCTGCGCATTCACGCCAGCCATGGCTATGCAGTTGCCCTGCTGTCGGAATATTCTGATCAGGTCAAAATCAATCTGCAGTACCGCAATCCAGAAGACGCGCTATCTGCATTAAATAGCGGCGAATGTGATCTCGCCAGTTTTCACATCCCCACCGACCCGCTGCTAGCGCGGCAGGTTCTCAATCACTATCAACCCCTACTGGCAGGTAACCAACATCAGGTGATCCGACTGGTGACTCGCAGCGAAGGCTTAATGCTACGCAAAGGCAGTTATGACGACATTCATACTTTGCACGATCTAAGCGCTGCACAATTGAGTTTTATTGGCCGTGACAACCGCTCAGGGACCCGTCTTCTACTTAACCTACTGCTGCAGCAGCAAGGATTGACAGAAGACAGCATCAACCGTACCGCGCAGCAGGAATACACCCATACTGCTATTGCAGCATTTGTCGCCTCAGGTATGGCCGATGCCGGTTTTGGTGTTAAAACTGCCGCTGACCAGTTCAATCTGCGTTTTATTGAGCTGGCCAGTGAGCATTATCTGCTGCTGTTTCGCAAAGACCATCTGTCGCCAGAGGCACTTGCCCCGTTGCTGGAGGTGATACGTTCACAATCATTTATTGATCATATCCACCAAGTACCCGGCTATGCGCCCGATAACCCCGGTGATTTCACCACATTTGCGCAACTCACTAGCGAACAGGCCTGAGCACTGACCAGCACAGCACGGCAACCCTCTTTTGCTGAGGCAAATAATAACGGTCAATCACACTCCAGCGGTGTTCGCCTTATTCAACCCGAGCGGGATGGTACCGGCGTGGTGAACCCAGCATCTGACGATAGGATGGCGGTTTACGGCCATCTTCATCACTCACCCCATAAGTGGTGGCGAGTTCTGCACTGATTAAGGTCTGGCCAGACAGCTGCGGCAATTTAGGATCATTTAACAGCGCTAGAATAACTCGCCCATTAAACTCGGGCGTTTCTGCATTGGCCATAATTGCTGCATAGGTGTCGGCGCGCTCCACTGCTGCAATGGCTGAGCGTTCAGTGCGCTGCGGTCCCAACCACAGCGATGCCGTGGCGACTTGAGTGTCAGTAAAATCCACGGCCATATCATGAGCCATTTTATCGACCCCAGCTTTTTGCGCACCGTAGGCCGGGCCATGCATATAGCAGTCCGCGCCAAATGAAGAGGTGAAAACAATCAATCCGCGCGACGCTTTTAACAGCAGTGGCGCCGCGTAATAACTGGCGACATAGGAAGAGCGTAAACCAACATCGAGCATCTCCACCATTGCCAGAGGCTTGCTCCAGAAGGGGCCGGAATCAATCAAATTTTCATGTAAAAAAGCTGCATTATTCACTAATAGATCTAAATATCCTTGCTCACGCTCTACTTGAGCAAACAACGCTTGAACCTGTTTATCATCGCCATGATCACACGCTACGGCAATGCCTTTACCACCGGCCTGAGTCACAGCTTCAGCAGTTTCTACTAAGGTACCGGATAACGTCTGGCCGCGCAGTTGCGCGTTACTTTTGCTCGCCGAGCGGCCCGTAACATATACCGTCATCCCTGCTGCGCCTAACGCAATGGCAATGCCCCGACCCACACCGCGACTGGCACCGGTTACCACCGCCACTTTGTTTAAATCACCCATGTTCGCTCCCCTTATAACTGCACTGATCTTAAAGATAGTGACGCTCAGGGCGTAGAGCAGCATCGTCCCCTCAGACTAAGCGAGCTCTTGGCCATATTCCTACAGTCACGCTTCACCTGTCATGCTGTTGCCTTGAGGTCAACGGAAACCCCTAGAGGCCGCGTGATTAGAGACGCTCAGGAAACTCCTCAGCCAGTTCGCGAGCGCGTTCAGACCTTGCGCTGTTACGGTGGTCCCGTGCTATTAGACTGTAAACAGTTGGCAGCACAAACAGGGTGAATAAGGTGCCGATCAGCAAACCCGAAACCACTACAATGCCAATCGAATAACGACTTGCGGCACCAGCACCGCCAGCAAATAACAGT
>CAJDVK010000056.1_pt1 | contig 12617 bp, 14 predicted proteins | sample 7391401 | NCBI WGS metagenome assembly CAJDVK01 (sample SAMEA7055696, study PRJEB34461) | soil metagenome | biome: terrestrial ecosystem; feature: Peninsula; material: soil | place: Antarctica | collected 2016
GGGGATAGGGTTTTCTTGCGGTGGTAAATTATCGAGAAATGTCGAGCAAGGCGCGGTAAGTCTGTATGCACTTCGACTAAGCTGCCGTTGGCTAAAAAATCAGCCACAATTGCTCGAGATAAGCAGGCCAGGCCTAAGTTGGCAGCGGCTGCATGTTTTATCGCCTCGGAATTGCTTAATTCCATTGCCGGCCGCAACTGATATAAATGCGGTAATAACACCTGCTCAACGGTTTCTTGGGTACCTGAGCCTTGCTCGCGCAGCAACCACAGTGCTTGTTGTAAATCCGCATGTGGCACTTTATGCCCAGGCTCACCCTGTAAAATAGGGTGAGTAGGTGCGCAAACAATCACCAGTTCATCTTCCAGCCAAGGCTCAACCTGCAGATCAGGTTCGTGGCAGGGGCCTTCAATTAAACCCAAATCCACGGTAAAACCGGCCACAGCGGTGGTAATGTCGGCACTGTTAGCAATCATGACCCGCGGGTTGCGGTGGGTATTTTGCACAGTCAGTAGCTTAGGAAGAACATAAATTCCTATGGTGGTGCTGGCGCCGATATTTAGACCCGCAGCAGGGTTATCGAAATTGACAAATTGTTGTTCGATGGTTTGCGCGGCGTCCAACATTTGTCGGGCTTGGGGTAACAATAAACGGCCATTATCATTGAGCACTAAACGCCGGCCCACTCGATCAAATAGGGTTACATCCAATACATTCTCCAGCTCTTTTAACGCTGCACTGGTGGCCGATTGCGATAAGGCAATGCTGTGCGCCGCAGCTGCAGTGCTGCCGGAGACTGCTACCGCAGTAAAGATGTGCAACTGTCGCAAGGTGATTTGCATGGTATGGCTCCTTATGCTGCCGCTATTAACCTGTTTTATCGATTGATTATACTCAAATAATGCGTTTTATTGTTTAATAGATGCACTTTAGACTGCCGGCCACTCGGTGCTGACCCAGACCAATTTATCCAGATAAGAGCGTTGAAGATGTTAGCGATGCATGCAACAACACAACCCCCAGAGAGTAGTCTGCCCAAATGGTTGCAACTGCGCGCCGAGCTTATTCCTGGCTTAGTCCTTTGTGCCGTAATTGCCCTTGGCGCTATGCTGTTGGATCGTCTGCCATGGCTGCAAGCCCATGGTTTATCGGCGTTAACCTTGGCTATTCTGCTTGGCTTTATTGTGGGAAATAGTGTTTTTCCTAAAATAGCTGAGCACTGTGGACCAGGCGTGCTCTATGCAAAGCAATACCTGCTGCGCTTAGGCATTATTTTGTATGGCTTTCGTTTGACCTTCCAAGAAATGGGGCAGGTGGGCTTGGCTGGTATTTTGCTTGATGCTCTGGTCATTACCAGCACTTTTAGTTTGGCGGTGCTGTTGGGGGTGCGTTTATTTAAATTGGAGCGCAGCAGCGCCATGTTGATTGGGATTGGCAGTTCTATTTGTGGTGCCGCAGCCATTATGGGGGCTGAAGCAGTGCTGAAGCCGCGCGCCGAACAGGTCACAGTGGCAGTGGCAACGGTAGTGGTGTTTGGTACCTTAGCCATCTTTATTTATCCGCTGCTGTACAGTCTGAATTTGCACTGGCAGCTGTTGCCGACCACTGACTTTGCTTATGGATTGATGGTGGGCTCTACAGTGCATGAAGTGGCGCAGGTGGTGGCTGCAGGTGCAGCAATCAGTCCAACCGCTGCGGACACTGCGGTGATTGCGAAGATGGTACGGGTGATGATGTTGGCGCCGTTTTTGCTTTTCTTGGCCGTGTATCTAAGCCGTGGCAAAACTGCCCAGACCCCGCAACAGCTAGGTAAAACTGCGGGCCTCTTGAGCGGTATCAGCGTACCTTGGTTTGCTTTTATCTTTGTCGCGGTGGCAGGGTTTAACTCGTTGCAATTATTGTCGGAGACGACCTTAATCCAGATCGCCGCAGTGGATACTGGATTGTTAGCCATGGCTATGGCTGCGCTGGGTTTAACCACCGAGATTAAAGCGATTCGTCGAGCAGGTTTTAAACCTTTAATGCTGGCCAGTGCGTTATTTGCATGGCTGCTTATCGGTGGTGGGGCGTTGAATTACGCAGTCACTGCACTGCTTGCTTAACCCTGTGCAAAATTGGGGCGGTAAAGAGCCCTGCAGTGCTCAGTGTAAGTTTAGCAGCAAGCTGGCAGTGAGCTTTCTGGCTGAATTAAGCCCAAGCTGTACTAGTCAGTCTTGCTGGAGTGGCTGATTGAGCTATTGTTCCAGTTGATCGCAAATATGTGAGTTCTCCAGTTCCTTGAGATTAAAAATGTCCTCTTGGTCCACGGTGCCAGGAATGGCGTTGCCGACTTGAGCAACACAGGCTTGCATAGCGACAAAGTTAGGGTCGGCCAGCATTTTTTTAGCATAATCCATAGCGAATTCTTGCGCCTCTTGGCGCTTGCCGGTATTGCACATGTGCGACAGTTGTTGATGTATTTTTTCGCTTTCTGCTTCCATCTTTTCGAGGAAACTGGCATCAACGGTTTCTGTCATGCAGCTCTGAAACTGCAGCATGCCTTCCATCATCTGTTGGTAATCATTGGCTTGAGCTAAAGGGCTACTGACAGCCAGAATAGCAAGGGTGGCGGCTAAGATAGGGAACTTAAGCATAGTTTTGCTCCTCTTGTGGTTATGCGGTCACCGTTGAGAATAGAGTAACCTCAGTGGCTTGCCTAGGCTGAATCTTTCGTCTACTGATTGGCAGCACAGCCTATAGAGGTTTCGAATATAGCGCTCGAGCTCTGGTCGGTTCTGGCATTGGTTTGCGCTAACTGTATATAATGCCAGTTATTCATTAAGGCTGCTGGCTTATAGTAAGCGCCTTTTATCAATAGGGAATGACTGTGATTGGATATTTACGCGGCACTTTATTAGAGAAACAACCGCCTCACGTGCTGTTGGATGTCAATGGGGTGGGCTATGAGCTTGAAGTACCCATGACCACCTTGTTTCAACTGCCAGAAGTAGGCGAGCCGCTGGTTTTGCATACCCATTTAGTGGTGCGTGAAGATGCGCAGCTGCTGTATGGTTTTTACACCAAGCGCGATCGTGCGTTATTTCGCGAGTTGATTCGCTTAAATGGTGTGGGGCCTAAGCTGGCGCTGGCCTTGATGTCGGGTTTGAGCGTGGATGAGCTGATTCAGTGTGTGCATGCTGAAGATACTGCGCGCTTAATGAAAGTACCGGGCGTGGGTAAAAAAACCGCGGACCGTTTGCTGGTTGAGCTGAACGGTCGCTTTGAAAACTGGAACAGCACCCCGCTTGGCGGGCAGGCGGGGATGGAACCTGCACAGGCTTCTGCAGTCACACAGGCACAGAATGCAGAAAGTGATGCCGTCAGTGCTTTAATTGGTTTAGGCTTTAAGCCTGCGCAAGCCAGTCGTGCGGTCAGCGCCGTAACTGAAGAAGGTTTAAGCAGCGAAGATTTAATTCGTCGCGCCTTAAAAAGCATGGCGTAATTGCGTCACTTTATTTGGGATAATTGCAGTATATGATTGAAGCTGATCGCCTGATTGATGCCACCCCTCGCGAGCGTGAAGAACATATTGACCGAGCCATTCGTCCACTGAGCTTAGCCGAATATATAGGCCAGCCGGTGGTACGTGAGCAAATGAGTTTATTTATTGAGGCGGCGAAAAACCGTCAAGAAGCACTGGACCACACCTTAATCTTTGGCCCGCCTGGTTTAGGTAAAACCACCTTGGCCAATATTATTGCGCAAGAAATGAATGTGTCGCTTAAAAGCACCTCTGGGCCCGTATTGGAGCGTCCCGGTGATTTAGCCGCGATGCTGACTAACCTTGAAGAAGGCGATGTGCTGTTTATTGATGAGATTCACCGTTTGCCGCCCATTGTTGAAGAAGTGTTGTATCCGGCGATGGAAGATTTTCAACTGGATATTATGATTGGTGAAGGGCCGGCTGCGCGTTCAATTAAACTGGATTTGCCGCCCTTCACCTTGGTCGGTGCCACCACCCGTGCCGGTATGTTAACCAACCCTTTTCGCGACCGTTTTGGCATTGTGCAGCGCCTTGAATTCTACAATGACGCAGACCTGACCACTATTGTTGCCCGCTCAGGGGGGATTTTAAATATGCCCATTGAGCAGGCGGGTGCCTATGAAATTGCCCGCCGTGCCCGTGGTACGCCGCGGATTGCCAACCGTTTATTGCGCCGGGTGCGCGATTTTGCCCAAGTGCGCGGTACGGGCCATATTACTCAGGCCATTGCCAATCAAGCGTTAAATCTGCTGGATGTGGATGAACACGGCTTTGATCACCAAGATCGGCGCTTATTATTGGCCATGATTGAGAAGTTTGATGGCGGGCCAGTGGGGATTGATAGCTTGGCTGCAGCAATCAGTGAGGAACGACATACCATTGAAGATGTCCTAGAACCGTACTTGATTCAGCAAGGTTTTATTATGCGCACCCCCCGTGGACGGGTGGTGACACGTCATGCGTATTTGCATTTTGGCTTAAATCTTCCGGATCGTTTACAGGATGTAACGCAGCTGGCGAGTTATGACGATGATGAGTAAAAATATAGCTGCGTTTTTAGTTGGCAATTGTCAGAGGTGGCATTAAAGTATGCGCGCAACAACAGCAGCAGCAAATTTCACCTTTCCGTGTCGGGTGTACTACGAGGATACGGATGCCGGTGGGATTGTTTATTACGTGAATTATCTAAAATTCATGGAGCGAGCACGCACCGAACGTTTACGTGCTTTAGGCTTTTCCCAAGCACAGATGGCGAACGAAAACTTACTGTTTGTTGTGCATTCCTCACAGGCACGTTATCACGCTCCAGCTCGTTTAGATGATGAGTTGGCGGTGAGTGTGCAGGTGGATGTATTAAAACGTGCCAGTTTAAAATTTTATCAGCAGGTACGCCGTGCCAGTGACGACCTATTGCTCTGTGAAGGGCATTTTACTGTGGCCTGTGTACGCGCTGATACCTTGAAACCTCGGGCTATTCCGGAACCGTTATCTGCGGCGTTTAACGCCGATGTGCAAGATTTGCAGGAGAGTAAGCGTGGAAGCTAATGTCGTTGATCAGATGTCAATGTGGAGCTTAATCAGCAACGCCAGTCTGGTCGTTCAATTTGTAATGCTGGTTTTAGTGGGCGCTTCGGTGGTTTCGTGGGTGCTGATTTTTCAGCGCAGTCAGTTACTGCGTGCGGCGCGCAACAGTCTCAATGTGTTTGAAGACCGATTCTGGTCTGGGGTGGATTTATCCAAGCTGTACCGTGAAGTCAGCAGTACACCTGATCCGGATTCAGGGGTTGAGCACGTGTTCCGTGCTGGTTTTAAAGAGTTTTCCCGGTTAAGTCAGCAGCAAGGGGCCAACCCTGAGTCGGTGATGGACGGTGTGGCGCGCTCTATGCGGGTAGCGATTTCCCATGAAGAAGAAAAAATTGAGCAAGGTCTGCCGTTTTTAGCCACTGTGGGATCCACCAGTCCTTATATTGGTTTGTTTGGTACGGTGTGGGGGATTATGAACTCATTCCGCGGCTTGGCCCAGGTGCAGCAAGCCACATTGGCTGCGGTCGCGCCAGGTATTGCTGAAGCGCTGATTGCCACGGCCATTGGTTTGTTTGCGGCGATTCCAGCGGTGATTGCGTATAACCGTTTCGCCGCCCGTGGGGAAAATATGATTGCCCGTTACTACACCTTTGCGGATGAGTTTCAAGCCATTTTGCACCGTAAAGTCCACTCTAAAGAGGATTAAGGTGTCCCATGCATAGAGCTCGAATTCGTAACCGTCGCAAACCCGTTGCCGAAATGAACGTGGTGCCCTATATCGACGTGATGCTGGTGTTGCTGGTGATCTTTATGGTGACCACGCCAATGCTGAGCCAAGGGGTCAATGTTAATTTGCCGCAGGTCAGCAGCGAAGTATTGCCGCAAGACAATAACTCTATTGTGCTGACTATTTCGATTCAGGCTGACAAAAGCTTTTACTGGAATACCAGCACTGAAGTGGATGTTGATACGGTGCAAGATAAGGCCGTGGAGCTGGAGCAGATGGTCAGTGCTGCTCGGGCTATTTTGGGTGCTAATGCTGAGCAAGGTAAAAAAGTGCAAGTCTATGTGCGTGCTGATAAATCCGTTGATTACGGCAGCGTTATGGCGGCAATGGGTGGTTTACAGCAGGCTGGCGTCAGCGATGTTGGCTTAATTACTGAGGCGCCTTAATGCGACAGCCTGATCGTTCTCCTTCGGAAAAGCTGTTTTGGCCAGTGGTGTGGGCTGTGGGCCTGCACTTGGTGCTGTTTGCTATTTTGTTTATTAGCGTCACCAATACCACGGACATGCCACCGCCGCGTCCAGTGATTAAAGCAACTTTGTATCAACTGCAATCGCAGAGTCAGGCCACCACGCAAACCAATCAGAAAATTGCTGGTGAAGCGGCGAAAACCTCAGCACCGCAATATGAAGTTGAACAGTTAGAACAGAAAAAAGTTGAGCAAGAAAAAATTGCTGCCGCGGCGCAAGTAAAGCAAGCTGACGAGAAAAAGGCCGTCGCAGCAAAAGCTGAAGCCGAGCGCAAGGTTGCCGAGGAACGCAAACAAGCGGAGAAAAAAGCCGCAGAAGCTAAGCAACAAGAGCAGGCGAAAAAAGAGCAGCAGGCGAAGCAGGATGCGGAAAAGCAAAAGCAAGCGCAGATAGCAAAGAAAAAAGCTGAAGACGAAGCTAAGCAAAAAGCTGCTGAAGATGCCAAGAAAAAGGCTGCTGAGGACGCCAAGAAAAAGGCTGCTGAAGAGGCTAAGAAAAAGGCCGCTGAGGACGAGGCGAAGAAGAAAGCTGCCGCTGAAGCTGCGAAGAAAAAAGCAGCGGATGATGCGAAAAAGAAAGCTGCAGCTGAGGCTGCGGCCAGCCAGAAAAAAGCACAGGAAGCAGCGCGTAAGGCTGCTGAAGCTAAAAAAGCCGGCGCTTTGGCTGAGCTGTTATCGGAGGATACCCAATACCAGCAAACTGTTGCTGATACTCGAGGTTCACAAGTTGCGGGCAATTTAGATGATCTGATTGTACGCTTAGTCAGTGAGCAATGGGTGCGACCACCGTCTGCACGTAATGGGATGGCGGTGACGGTATTAATTGCCATGCTACCGGATGGAACCATTACTAATGCCAGTGTCACACGCAGCAGTGGTGACCCAGCTTTTGATGCATCTGCAGTGGCGGCGGTGCGTAATGTTGGGCGGGTCCGTGAAGTGCAACAGTTGGATCGCAGGACGTTCGATAGCCTATATCGGCAACGCAGTGCGGTATTTAAACCAGAGGATTTAGGTCTGTGAAAATGATTAAACGATGGTTGTTATTAAGTGTGCTGCTCTGGGTGGGTGTTGCTCAAGCAGCGGATCCTTTGTTGATTTCCGGCGGCAGTGAACGGGCAATCCCCATTGCTGTGGTGCCTTTTGGTTGGCAAGGCGGCAATGCACTGCCAGAAGATATCGCGCAGATTATTGGCAATGATTTACGCAATTCTGGTACCTTTCAGCCCATTGCCCGCAATCATATGATCAGCCAGCCGGCCAAAGCCAGCGAAGTGATTTTCCGTGATTGGAGTGCGGTGGGTGCGCAGTATGTGTTGGTGGGTAATATCACCTCCAGCGCTAGCGGCTTGCAGGTCAATTACTCAGTACTGAATGTCAGTACTGAGCAAGAGATGGTCAGTGGCTCAGCCACGGGCACAGTTGCTCAGTTGCGCGATCTGGCGCACCACATTGCTGATCAGTCCTACGAAAAGTTAACTGGGGTTAAAGGGGCATTCTCTACCCGCTTATTGTATGTCACGGCGGAGCGTTTCTCTGAGACCAATACCCGCTATACCCTACAGCGCTCTGATTACGATGGCGCACGTGCGGTGACCTTGTTGCAATCGCGCGAACCGATTTTATCACCTTCATTTGCTCCGGATGGTAAGCGCATTGCTTATGTGTCGTTTGAACAGAAGCGTCCACGTATTTTTGTGCAGAATATTGAAACTGGGCACCGTGAGCAACTCACTAACTATGAAGGTTTAAATGGTGCGCCGGCGTGGTCACCGGATGGTAAACGCTTAGCGTTTGTTCTGTCCCGTGACGGTAATCCGGAAATCTATGTAATGGAGATGGGCTCGCGTCAAGTGCGACGTGTGACCAACCATGCTGCCATTGATACCGAGCCTTTCTGGGGTAAAAATGGACAAACCCTTTACTTCACTTCGGACCGCTCTGGCCGGCCGCAGATTTATAAAACCAATATCAATGGTGGGGGAGCGGAGCGTGTGACCTTTGTCGGTAACTACAATGCCAACCCTAAATTGTCAGCCGATGAGAAGACCTTGGTGATGATTCACCGTCAAGACGGCTACACAGTGTTTAAGGTAGCGGCACAAGATTTAGAGCGCGGGAGCTTGCGTATCCTCTCAGAAACAAGTTTAGATGAGTCACCTACTGTTGCACCCAATGGAACAATGGTAATCTATGCCACCCGACAACAGGGCAAGGGCGTCCTGATGCTTGCATCTATCAATGGGCGGGTGCGGCTCCCACTACCTAGCATACAAGGCGAAGTCAGAGAGCCTTCATGGTCCCCTTATTTACACTGATGACGGGTTACCTATAACTCGATTAATAATACGGTTTTTTGGAGCTTGAAATATGCAAATGCTTAAATTCGGTAAACTTGCTGCTTTATCATTGGCCTTAGCGGTCGCTGTAGGTTGTTCTTCTAAAGGCGGCGACGCTAGCGGTGAGGGTGCAATTGATCCGAATGCCGGTTACGGCGCAGGTGCTGGTGCAGTTGATGGTAGCTACGACAGCAGCTATGACAGTGCAAAAAGTGAAGAAGCAGCACTGCGTGCTATCACTACCTTCTACTTTGAATTTGACAGTTCAGAGCTAAGACAGGATGCAATGCGCGCGCTGGATGTCCACGCACGTGATTTACAAAGTAATGGCAATCGTGTTGTTCTAGAAGGCCACACTGATGAGCGCGGTACCCGTGAATACAATATGGCTTTGGGTGAGCGTCGTGCTCAAGCAGTACAACGTTACTTAGTACTGCAAGGTGTTTCACCTGCACAGCTAGAGCCAGTGTCTTATGGTGAAGAAAGCCCAGTGGCGGTTGGTCATGACGAAAGCGCATGGTCACAAAACCGTCGCGTTGAACTGCGTAAGTAATCGACAATGAAAATAATCCGTCCAACCCTGATAGCTTTGGCCCTCAGCCTGCCAACTTTGGCAGTTGCTGCGATCCCGATCGCTGATCGCTCAGCCTATGCCGATGCATATGCTGACTCAGGTCAGGGCATGAACGGAACCATGACTGGAGGTGGTGCTACGGCACCCCTCTCAGCTCAAGGTCAGTTGTTCATGCAGTTACAGCAGATGCAGCAAGAAATTGTGAGCTTACGTGGCATGCTGGAAGAACAGCAGTATGAATTGCGTCAATTACGCCAAGAAAACCTTGAGCGTTACCAAACATTAGACAGTCGCATCAATCAGGCTGGCAGTGCACAAGCACCAAGCCAATCTGCCGCGTCTGAGCAACAAGCGGCACCAGCCGCTCAATCAAAGTCGAGCCAACCAGCGGCAACCGCTGAGTCGGATCCTGAGACTGAAAAAGTCTATTACGATGCGTCGTTTGATTTAATTAAAGCACGTGACTTTGAGAATGCAGAAAAAGCCTTTACTGCTTTTTTGCGAAAATACCCGAATAGCCAGTACGCAGGTAATGCGCAATATTGGCTCGGTGAAGTGCATTTAGTCCAAGGCAATCTGGACGCTGCTGGTAAAGCCTTCGCTAAGGTGGCCGACAGTTACCCTGAGCATAATAAAGTGCCGGATGCTTTGTATAAGTTGGCTGATGTTGAACGTCGTTTAGGGCGGGCTGATCGAGCGCGGGGTATTTTGCAGCAAGTGCTTGCACAGTATCCAAAAAGCTCTGCCGCACAGCTGGCGCAAAGAGATTTAGCTAATCTTTAATTGCCATTGTGAGTTGAGCACTTAGCGTGTGCTGTAGCCGTGCCTGACTCAACAATGCATGTGGTCAATCTTACTCTGGTGTCTAGAGCACCGCTTATGCAGATAAAGCTATCTCGCATCGAGACACTCTCTAGGTTGCTCGGTGCGAGACGCGCTAACCTCATCCCTTCTTTTTATACTTATCTGATGTCTTTGGCGCGATGTGGCTCTCTTAGCTTTGCTCTATGGTTAGCAGCCAGTTGTGCTGTAAAACATTTCTAAGGTGAACAGCGTTATGAACAAGCGTGCAGTGATATTACTTTCTGGTGGTTTAGACTCAGCTACGGTATTGGCGATGGCCAAAGCAGAAGGCTATGACTGCTACACCATGAGTTTTGATTATGGTCAGCGTCATCGCAGCGAGTTGGATGCGGCGCAGCAGATTTCTACGGCACTGGGTGCGATTGAGCACAAAGTGATTGGGATTAATCTGGATGGCATCGGTGGCTCGGCACTGACCGATAGCAGCTTGGCGGTGCCCGAAGCAACCCAGTCCGCTGAGATTCCAGCCACTTATGTGCCAGCACGCAACACAGTGTTTTTATCCTTAGCGCTGGGCTGGGCTGAGGTGTTGCAGGCCTATGATATTTTTATTGGGGTCAATGATGTGGACTACTCTGGTTATCCAGATTGTCGGGCGCAATTTATTCAGGCATTCGAGCAGCTAGCCAATCTAGCAACCCGTGAAGGCGTAGAGGGCCGTAAATTTCGTATTCAAGCGCCCCTGCAAAGTATGAGTAAGGCTGTTATCATTCAGAGTGGTACACAGCTAGGGGTAGACTATGCGCTGACTGTCTCTTGTTATCAGGCTGATAATCAAGGGCGGGCATGTGGAGTCTGTGACAGCTGTCAATTGCGTAGACAAGGTTTTTTGAACGCAGCTATTAACGATCCTACACGATACTTTTGACAATAATAAAACTTATGCTTGCGCTGAGCTGGGAAGTCCGTATGATTTCCACCCCGATCAGGGTCGTTAGCTCAGTGGTAGAGCAGTTGGCTTTTAACCAATTGGTCGCAGGTTCGAATCCCGCACGACCCACCAACTTCGCTTTATGCATCAGTTTATTGTCAACATTGTGTTGTATCTTTTTTACATCAATAAGAACTACACTTGTTAACATTGCGCCTGTGTGCGCTGTGAGGACTGGCATCAATGACGCAAATTTCTGAACGTATTTTAGTTCAAGCACACTTGGCAGCTAAGCAGGTCGAAGCCCTGACGCCTGAGCAAGAGGCGCATTATTCTGAGCTTATTATTGCTGAGCTTAAAGCCCAGAATGCTGTTTTAGTGGCACATTATTATTGCGACCCGGTAATTCAAGAGCTCGCTGAGAGAAGTGGCGGCCGTGTGGCTGACTCTCTAGAGATGGCTCGCTTCGGTAGTGAGCACAGTGCGCAAACTCTGGTGGTCGCTGGAGTGCGTTTTATGGGGGAGACGGCGAAAATCCTCAACCCTGAAAAGCGTATTTTAATGCCGACTTTGGATGCGACCTGTTCTTTGGATTTGGGTTGCCCAATTAAAGAATTTTCTGAGTTTTGTGATCAGCACCCTGATCGTACTGTGGTGGTGTATGCCAATACCTCAGCGGCAGTGAAAGCCCGTGCTGATTGGGTGGTCACGTCCAGCTGTGCTTTAGATATTGTTGAAAGCTTGATGGACAATGGCGAAAAGATTTTATGGGCACCGGATGAGCATTTAGGCCGTTATATTCAGCGCGAAACTGGCGCGGATATGCTGCTTTGGGAAGGTGCTTGTATTGTCCATGAGGAATTTAAGGCCAAGCAGCTGGAATCCATGAAGGGGTTGTATCCTGAGGCTGCGGTATTGGCGCACCCTGAATCGCCTACTGCGGTGCTGGAACTGGCGGATGTGATTGGTTCGACTACGCAGTTGATTAAGGCGACGCAAGAGCTGCCTAATCAGCAGTTTATTGTTGCGACTGATCGTGGCATCTTTTACAAAATGCAGCAGTTAAGCCCAAATAAGACCTTTATTGCGGCGCCTACTGCCGGTGAGGGTGCGGCGTGCCGCAGTTGTGCCAACTGTCCGTGGATGGCGATGAATACCCTTGAGGCGTTGCTGTTGAGCTTGCAAAATGGTGATAATGAAATCACTGTGGATCCGGCGATTATTCCTAAGGCGGTTCGTCCGCTGCAGCGTATGCTGGACTTTACCCGCGATGCGCAAATCACTTTAGCGGGTAATGCATAAACGCTAGCTGGCTTGCTGGGTTTGCAACAATTAATTAGCGAGGTTACGTGTAAGCGTGCCTCGCTAATTTATTTCTGGTTGTAAAGTTTTTTCGTGTCACAGTCTGTGCCTGACGCGCCTCGCTGGTGCTGCTTTTCCCTCAATGAATCATCCTGACTCAATGCGGACGCTGCGCCATCTCTGGCTCCGCTTGTCGCATCACCAGCGAGGCACGTCTTGACCAGTGATGTGGTTTGCAGAATTGCACTACTCAATCGCCAGTCGGAAGCTGCAATAATCCTGCTTGCTTGGCTATACTGGAATTACTTTTCACCTGCAGGGCAACTAAATCCATGGTGCTTGCTCTAAAGTGTAATAAACTCCAGCA
>CAJDVK010000063.1_pt1 | contig 12600 bp, 7 predicted proteins | sample 7391401 | NCBI WGS metagenome assembly CAJDVK01 (sample SAMEA7055696, study PRJEB34461) | soil metagenome | biome: terrestrial ecosystem; feature: Peninsula; material: soil | place: Antarctica | collected 2016
TTGCAATCTTTGTAAATTGTAGGTCGCGCCTTTAGGCCGACAAAGGCGCAAACAGCGCCCCAACAGCATCCAACAACACCCAACAACACCCAGCCCAACCCGCCACACCCCTGTAGGTCGCGCCTTTAGGCTCGACACGGGCGTTGAAAATACCCCAGCTATAGCTTTTGAGACTTACCGAGCCGAACTGATCTATGCTTAAATATTACTTGTCTTGCCTATGGTAAATACAATGTATACAAAACGTGAACAAACAATAAAATTCCGCTAAACAACGATAAGTGGGTGGTCGAAGTAAAATCCCAACCGGGCGAACCGAGCTTGACCGCTGGTTATTCCACTAGTATAAGTCGTCCTGTTTCTCTGTACTCTAAATACGGCATAGGTATTAGCCTACTTAAATTGCCCCACCACAACACTCGATTCAATCCCACACTAGGCCGCCACTTTCAAGTGGATAACCCATAGAGTGCTAACCAGCATGCCGAACCTCTCATACAGTGTCTTAACCCAGCGCCTGTTGTTTATTTCACTCACCATTCTGCTAATTTTTGGTCTGCAAACGACCTGGGCTGAAGAATTAGCAGCTCCTGAGTTTTCGCATGAATCAGGCTTTTATCCGGAAGAGTTTGAGCTACAAATCACACACCCAAACCCTAATGTGAAAATTTACTACACCCTTGATGGCTCCGATCCCGACCCTACCAACCTAAACGGCACAACGTTTAGATATAAAAACGAATACGCCCAGCCGCCTGCAACCGAACCGATAGGTGAGTTTTTAACCCAAGAATACAAAACCTACGCCTACGATAAGCCAATTTTAATTAAAGACCGCACATACGAGCCTGATAGAATTTCGCAAATCTCAACAACTTTTGATGCGAATCCTAGTTATTCCCCCAAACCTGAGCGGATATTAAAAGATAACTGGCTGAATAAAATAAAAATATTATCAAACAAATTAATCACTAAAGCTAATAAAGCTTTAAATAAGCTAGTTATACATATCAAAAAATATATTTTGAATGAAAAAAATATCGCAACAAGAGAACGTAAATACTTAGGATATTTAAACTTAGAATACGAAACAGTTGCTAAGCCTAAACACTTGTATAAAGGTACTGTAGTAAAAGCTTTTGCTATAGATAAAAATGACTCAAGTAGTCAAGTTATAATAAAAACTCTGTTTATTGGCGATCAAAGTAATTTCAGCTTACCCATTATTAACATTACGGTGCCAGAAAAAAACCTGTTTGATTATGATGACGGAATTTTAGTTGCTGGTGTTGATTATGATAACTGGTTAGAAAGTGGCATAAAAGCTAAAAAAGCAAATGGTAAATCACCCGCCAACTGGAAATCAAAAGAGAAAAACCTACAGGTTGTCTTTAGTTTTTTAGATGAAAAAGAAAAGCAATTTACCGAGCACACTGTTGACATGCGTGTTCATGGTGGATATAGCAGAGCAGCACGGAATAAATCCTTTAAAATCTACCCGCGGAAAAAATATGCCAATAAAGGAATTGAGCATCCAGTATTCATTGACGGTAAACCGGTTAACTTTTCACGTTTTATTTTACGTAATGGTGGTAACGGTGGCTTCCAACACACTTATTTTGCAGATGCTGCTACGCAACGCACTATGAAGGGATTGAACTTTACTACCCAGAGATACCGTCCAGTCACTACATTTATCAACGGTGAATATAATGGAATTCTAAACATTAGGGATAAAATTGATCATCATTATTTAGCTGCCAACTTTAATCTTCCGTCACACAAGCTGGATATCCTTAAACGAAATAAAATAATAGAGAGGGGTAATTCAAAAAGCTGGAATGAATTACTAAGCTTTATAGAAAACTCTAATAAGAAAAGCAAAGTCTTCTCATCTGGGCTCGATGCGCGTATAGATATAATAAGTTTTATTGACTATTTTAGTTCGCAAATATTTATAGCTAATGATGACTGGCCAGGCAACAATATACGTTACTGGCGCTATAATGGGTCAATAAAACATCCAACTACTAACATGGGCTATACTGACGGGCGGTGGCGCTGGGTTATGTATGATATAGATGCATTGGCTAAAAATGGGACAGTAGACGGAGAAAAACATAACACTTTAGCCTACGCTATAGAAGACGGGCATCGAAGAAAAAAACTAGACTGGGCTGTTTTTATATTCAGTAATTTTTTAGAGAACCCTGAACTCAAACTGCACTTTATTACTCGTTTTTCTGACTTAATTAATAGCACTTTCAAACCAGACCGCATAAGTGCAATTATCAGAGACACAGAAGCAGGCATCGAGAATGAAATGCCTCGCCATATCAACCGGTGGAGCGCCCCAAAAAGTATGGAATTTTGGCGAGAGTCAGTTAACAATCTAGTCAGTTTCTTTGAACAGCGCCCAGCCTACCAATGGCAACATCTCCAAGAGTTTTTCGAGCTGGATGGTTTCTACTCTGTACAAGTCGATATAGCAGAGCAAGGCGCAGGCAAGGTTAAGCTAAACACCCTTAACCTCGGTGATGATCCTAGCCAAGAATACGATGTAACCGATACACCCTTGTTTTTCCCTTGGACTGGACAGTATTTCCAAAACCTACCTTTAGCCCTAGAGGCCTTGCCTGAAGAGGGTTATGCATTTAGTCATTGGGACGTTTCGGGTCAACAGCTAACAGCAGAACAAAAAGGACAATCTAAGTTAATTTTAAAACCACAAAGCAACTTAGAAATAAAAGCCGTCATGGTAAAAAGCAACTAAGCCATGAATACATACCTGACTCTACCGTATAGGCTGTTCTTACTTAGTGCTGTACTCCTCAACCATACGCCCCTGTAGGTCGCGCCTTTAGGCCGACAAAGGCGCTAACAGCGCCCCTCAACTTCAACCATTACAGCTACCAAGGAAGCTCACTTTAAACCGCAACTGGCCGCTGTAAGAACCGTAACCAGAAGTAGCGTCCGAACACGGATCTGAAGCTTTCTTTAGCATCCAAGTCCAGCCGCAAAACGAGTTTGTCGAAAAGCAGTGCGGCCTAGACCGGGCCGCACTGCTGCCAACTCATTTGCCTACCAATCCGCTGATAAGTCGGTAACTGGCCGTGTCTCACTTGGCAGATCCGCATCTAAAGTCTTCCAAGTTGTTCCTTCAGTCACATCCTCTGGCGTCTTTGGTTTTGGCTTTGCTCTAGCAAGGATCTTGGCTCGCTCCCAAGCAGTTTCATGATCCATCCCTTCTCCACCGTTGGCACTGATGCGAAGCCAAAGATAGAGTACGGGGAAATGACCATCGACATGCGACCCGCTACCACCAATAGTGCCATGAGCACAGATACCCGTTGGCTTTTCTTTCGGTTTCAGAAAGCTTGTTACCATCTTCTTTTTACCATCAACTATCTTCTCTGTTTTCACCTCTTTACCTCGATATTTTTCATACCAGTAGAAGAGATAATGTTGGTCAGTGATAGCAGGCCATTTAAGAGGAATCGATAAATTGTGCTCGTGTGTCATATTCTCCGTGACCAGCCACGTCACCAGCGTATAGAGGCTCTCCATTTGTGCTTGAGTTGGGAGCATATAGGTTAATGGTTTCGTTCCGTCCGCCAGTGTCTTTCCGTGCGCCCATGTTGTGGTACCAAGATACTCATCAGTTACTTGTGTTGCGTCTTTGGCAGCGCTGGGGACTGGATTGTTTATAATTTCAATTGCAATGCTCCGATTGTTATGAGGACCAGCGTGTTCGGCCCTCTGCACCAAATCAAGATGCTGATAGATATCGCCATCTTCCAAAATGGCCAAATGCACGGAATACTTGAATCCCTTTTGTCGGTTTATGGTCCAGTCAGATGTAACCGACTCATGAATGATGATTTCATCCACATCTTTGACGTTGCGACATTGTGGTTCTGATAGCGTAAAGTGCAGTACATTTTCTGACGACCAGTTGGTGACTGCTGGAACTCCAACTCCTATGAACTCCTTCTCATTGACTATCAAACAGTTTTTTTCTGTAGGCTTATACTCAGCACAGGTATGGACTTTTGCTAAGTTGCTAAGCAACGTCCAACCTAAACTCTGACTCTGCTCTTCTGACTGAGAAAACATTTCCACAACCCAGTCTTTGTTGCCATATTTATGCCCCTGGCCTAATTTGACTCGCGTTTCTTTGGCAACTGTTTTGTACTTACCGTCTTCTTTTATCGCTGCAAACTCATTCTCAGGATCACGCAGCCGAGCCTCAGTACTCCTGACACTATAAGTCTCACCCTCACTCCACGGCTTTGAGGTCTCCGAGTCTGAGTCTGAGCCTGAGCCTGGAACCTGAGCACCACCGCCGCCACCTTCGCCACCCCTCCTCACAGGCTCGGAAAAATGCACAATTTGGATAAATAAGTCATCAGGGTTTTCGGACACCATCGCTTCAAAGGCTGCAATAAACTCAGCAAAGGTTTCTCTGACTGCCGTGCCAGTCGCTGGATCGACGAACACAAAATACATGCCAGAACCACCAGTAGTGTTGCTACCTTCGATGCGGTACAAAATACGCGCATGGGGTGAAAAAGAGTCTGTCGGCAGGCTGGCATCAGTGGTGATCCACAGCGGGCCGTATTGTTTAATCCAGTCAATGTACTTCTGGGGTGGAAAGTTAGCGGGCGGCTCTCCGACCAGCTTTAGAGTGCTAAGAAAGTCATCCTTTTCTTCGGCAAACAACGGCTCGCTGTCGTTGAACTTATCAAGGTAAACCTGGCCGGCTATAGCCATAACTTCGGCCACCGAATGCTGAGTACGCAGTTTCCAGTTGACCATCATGGTCGCCGTAGTGGCCCAGCACGCCATAGGGTTGGGTTGTTTGATCTTTTTCAGAGACCCTGGAATCTCAGCCAACACTGGGATCTGAGCGCCCTCCCCCCTGATGTCGATCGACGCAGCATTGCCTTCAGGATCCATCGATGTTGCTTTAACGCTCTTTCCTGCATAACTCGCGGTGACTGCGGCATCCACTAGGGTTGGCTTCTGAGGAGTTTTCTGTGGCTGCGACTCGGTGCGCTGATTCTCGCCACCATCCAGCATTTGCTGATGATGTTGCTTGGTCAACTTGCCATGCTCCTCTTTGCTGAGCGCGCCACTTCTGTAAGCCTCGTTGAGCGAGTCCATAATCTGATCAGAGTGCTCAGTGTTGTGCTGTTGCATGGCCATATCTTTGGCCATTGCGGCAAATGCCTTAGCGTTGTCTTGGTTGGAAAGGTATGTTTTAAGCACGTTCTGCTGGGTTGCGTCCAGTCCGGTAATATCCTTAAACACATCGGACTTGCCGAGCAGTTCCTGCACCGAGGCTAAACCTGCGCCAGGTGCTGGGGTTGCCGGAGCATTTTGAATATTAATCATTGGGGAAGCGAAGTCTTTGAACGCTGCTTTCCAATCAGTAATGGTCGGTACCGGTGTAGTCACTGGGAGGATCGACGTGGGCTCATCAGTGGTGAACTTGGTCCAGTCCTGCGAGGAGTTCGGTTTGATCTTTTCACAGGCGTCACATGCGCCCTGCACCGCTTCAAGGAATACCCCGCGCGTCGGCACGCTGATCCGATAAGGGGGCACCGGGGTAAGTGGTTGATAATGATCCAGCAGACTGACTTTACTCGCCACCCCAGTCTCGTCGACCTCTGACACGTAAGACTCGCTAACGCGATAACCCGCAGCAACGGGGAGCACCAAGGAGTTACCGGCCACTGTCAGTAGCTCATTTTTAACCACCGATGCTAGGCTGCGCGGCGCTGGCAGTGGTTCACCGAGACTGTTAAATACTTGGATGGTAAAGCCATCCAACAGCATATAGCGGCGGTCGGGATCAAGTCGGTGCCACAGCACCTTATTGTAATGCTCAAGGTTACTGTTGAGATGCTCAAGTAAACGTCGCACAAGGTATTTATCCTCCGTGCGCGGACTCTTCTGTTCGTCACGGTTCATCGGGGTCTGAATAGCATGAGGCTGCCCCGCGTCATTGTCATATAGATCGGTTCGCACCGACTTGTTGACGATGTAGCCTTCGTAATGGGCGGTTGTATAGCGAATATTGATGGTTTCGAGGTTGAGCGTCACCGCCTGCCAGAATAAAGTTTTACTCGCAGCAGGAATACTTTTCTCGTAAGTGACCCTGATCTCACCGATCGCTTTACGGGCGAGTGATGTGCTGGAATGAAGGTTCAAACGCATAATCCGCTCGCCGCCGTGGTATCGCGTGGTCGGGGTAAAATCAACCGCTCCAAACGGCCAGATTGAAATCGCGCCGTCGATCAACGCCTGAAATACGACTGGTGCGATTTCCTGATTGAACACTTTGTCCCATTGCGAAATGGTTTGATTCGAGAAGTAATTGCGCATAAACCCAGGGACATCCGCACTGTAGCCGCAGAGCGCGGCAATAGCGTCCCACAGCAGGCCGTCTTTACTGCCGTTTTCAAAAAGATTATCGAAACTGATAACCTCAATCACATCCGCAGGACGAGCCCGCTGGAAGTTGTCATAGACCCTTATGTGCTGATCCACAACCTTCTCTTTTTCTTCCCAAGTCGTTGTGGTCTGAGTATCACCAACAAGCTGGTCGCCTAACCAGCCAAACAATCCACCACCATTACGTTTATCATCAACGGTTTTTTTACGTTCAGTGATCGGAAAGGATAGAATGCGATCGTAAATGGTTTTTGGTCGTGGGATATTAACCCGCAGAGTCAGAGACCCGCTCAGAGAAGTGATCGGCTCATCGCAATAGGCGCCTGCTGGGAAGTCGACAAACTTGTAATCCGTCTCAATCCGCTCATTGGCATCAAACGCTGGGATCAATGGATGGGTGACCCGGGAGCGCAAAAACGCAAAGGGCCGAATATAAGTGTTGGACGGGATCGGTAACAAATGAGATGCCAGTACATCGCGCCATTTATAAATATTTTGCGGACTAAAATCAGTCATCAACAACGGCACGAAAATGCACTCTTCCACATTCACCAGCTTTTGATAGATGGCAAAGTGCCGAAGCACCTCGAAATACATCATAGTCAGGGCGTGACAGTGGTTATGGTTAGCCACCACCTCAGTATTAACCGAGTATTGCTGGCCTTCCTTAACGCTGGTGACCACTGTTGCATTGAGCTGACGGTAGCCTTGCGCGTTTTGCATCAACGACTGACGCAGTTTTTCGCCAAAGAAAGCCGAGGTGGTACGCGAACTGTTTTGCGATGCTGAAGCATCCGCACTTGCCGTGCCCCCAGAGACGCCAAGGGCACCAGAGATAAAACTGCCCAAGCCGCCGCTAGCACCTAAGCCTGCACTGAATCCACTGGTGTTTGAAGATGAGCGACCGCTCATTGACTCGCCAATGCCACCAGCAATTTGATCAGTAATATCCCGTTCAGCAACCAGACTTGCCGCCAAACTTTCGTCTTGGCTGACCACTTGGCTTTCTGCACCATGTAATTGATGAGCAGAGTCGATCACTACCACCTGTTTTTTTTGTCCGGGCGCAAGCCCTAGTGAATAAAGAAGGTCACCAAGCGAATAGCCATCCGCCTTAAACTCGGCCTTGTAGTACAGTACGTGCCCCGTTGCAACCGTCACCGCTTGGTACAAACTGAGATCCGCGCCGGCACTTGGCGCGTCTTGCCAACGGATAGGATTGTCAAGGCTGACCGACCCACGTGCGCTGGCCTTACTGCTGCTTTGTATTTGCAGCTGAAACCCACCTGTTTGATGATTTTTGATCAGCTCGTAATTGGCCACATCAGGATCGGATGTACGCACGATAGCGTGGTAGGAATACTCACTGAGCGTACGATTCGGCGTGGACAGATTCACGCAGGCACCACCAATATCCTGCGTGTACTCGTCCGAGTTGATCAAGTCACTTTGATCCGGCAGCCGCGGCGCATTGACTGGAGCGTCGCAGTCACAGGATGCTTTATCGCTTGCCTCGTCTGGGCATACTGGATCCGTGATCAGCAAATATAAGAAATCATCGGCAATGGTTTCGTTCTCTTGGCCATTGCTACGGATAGGTATTGCTGCAGGCGTCTGCGGTGACAGAGACACCCGCGCCTGAGCGGCAACAAATACCCCATACGGATAAGGCAAACTGAAACTACCTGATGCATCCGTGGTTCCAGCGGTCACCACCCTCCATACCCCTTCCAAGGTATCTTTTGCCTCAACCACCACGGTCAGGCCTTTTAGTGGACATTGATCGTTGAGCATCAACGTCTGGCCACGCAACCGTTTGAGTTGCGCATCCTGACTGGTGGCAGGACGTTCAAGCTGGGTCGGCCGAACCAGCTCAACCGCAATTTTTAACGCCTGCAACTCAGGATCGTTGAGAGCAAACGCACGATGCCAGACAGTCGAGCCATCGAACGCCTTTACCTCAACCACCACCTGCTGCTCCATAGCATTAAGGATCACCGGTGAGAAGGCGAAGGGCACCAGCTGATCATCTTGCGGCTCTGCTTCAGCGCCCCACTCATACGTCACACGTTTGACGGCCGATTCTTGGTTAACATCTATTCCTACATATTGGTAGGAGAGCGTATAGCGCTTTAGGTCGCGCTTCGTAACTGTGGCACCACCTGCGAGAATCTGAAAAGTGCCCGCCACGTTTAACACGCTGATCTGAGGAATTTCCAGCGGAAAATTGAACAGGTCTGGCAGTTGTTTCTCGAGCACATCAAGTGCCGGTCCGACCAAATGCGAAGAGTACGAACGAATCAACTCGTACTCTACTTTTTCACGTTGTTCTTTACTGAGCGGGCGAACGGAAGATGGGGTGTACTCGGTCTGATCCAGTATGACCTCAATAATTTTTAACAGATCATGCGGCGACCTAAAACCTGACTGCGTCAGCTGCTGCAACGTTTCATAGAGCTGCTCAAAAACCTCTGCATTGAGCAACAGCAGATGCTTTCCAATCAGTTCTTTGAGTCTAGTTGAGTCTGAAGCGGCATTACTATCTGGATTGGCCGATTCCCCAGCCAGTTTTTCCACCAGTTCTTGTACATGGTAAAGCTGCCGCACCCAATAGATTGCGCGCACCGTTGTAGTGCCGAACACCTGCGAGTCCAAGAGAAATTGCATAGGAATATCGAGGCGAAGCTCATCCAGCCGGCGCATTTCGATCGCCGTATTCACGATGTAACTCAAGAAGTAACTGGCCGATTCGTGCGTCGCACCAGCTAGTGCACTGACTGGCACATCAATCCCATAACATGATTCAGCAAGCGCATGGTCGATTGCCACGGTGAGTGGCTCTTTCACGGTACGGATAAGGTTTACGCCAGACTCGTCCCCCTCGAGCGCATAAGTGAAGCGTGGGAAAAGCGCCGCCAGAGTAATTTTGTCAGCTGGCGTAGTGTCTATGTCTCCTGCATACCTGATGTCGCGCTGTAGACTAAGCATGAGCTCACCTCCTAGACCATCTCTTGATCTAAAGAAAAGTAATCACTGTGCCCCTGCATAGCGTATTTCATAGCAGGAGCTATAAACCGCTTCACTTTCGTGACCGGTTAGTCACAAAGCAACATTTGGAGTGTAAGCACAGTTGCTAATATTGGCAATCAGAGCGTGAATGACAGGCAAAAAAAAAGACACCCGAAGGTGTCTTTTTCTTAACTTGGTGGAGCCGATGGATTACAAAAACCATCATATACCATTGATTTAAAAAGAATTATTTAAATACAAAAATTTCAAACCAACACTTACACCAACAAAAAATAAACTGTACTCGGCTTCACATCCCCCCCTCTTCTGGAAGAATGTAACAAACCATTTCCCATGAGTGTTTAGCACCAAGGCTTGATACCACTAAATATTTTCCCTACTGCCTGATACTAATTGAAGCAACACAAGCCTCATTAACATGTCGAGTCGCGCTGGAACTCAACAGCACGTTAGCACCTACTAACGTTGTAGCGCTTACTACTCAATACGGCTCTATAGCTGTCCTAAGGTTTCTTGATAGTAATTCAAGCACCTTAGATTCTTACCTTTCAGGCTTTCTAGTGCTGCAACAGCAGATAACTGCTCTTTGCCGTCGCACTGTGTCTTTTCGCCTGCCACTCGTCCCTTAGCTTTTTTACGCGTCTGCCTATGCGGCACGGCAACGGGAGGCTATCTATGGCCGCGAGTAAACTCTAACGAATATTTCTAGGATTTTGTCAGAAAAATAGAAAAGTGGCGTAGCCTGCAATCATAGCCATAGCAAAATTGACATCCTCACCGCCCTAAAGATGCGATGAGCCCAGCGTTAGCAAACTTACTTAATCATTTCGGCAGTTCGCTTTTTTCATATAAGCCATCAGTGATTGTGACGTACTCTGCAGGCCAGTGGGGTGGTGTCCGTGCAGCAGTTAATATGCGTACTTTTCTATCTGAGCTTGGCTGTCTCCCAGTCTCGGCAATGATCCACTTACCACGAGCAGATGAAGTTTTAACAGGCGAAGGCGATTATACTGAAGGAGTCAGCGCTGCTAACTGGAGTCGTTATTGCGAGCGAGCATTCAGTCAGCTGGAATGGTGGGCAATGGCGGCAAATAAGCATCGCGATAGTGATGAAGGTAAACAAAGACCGCTTGCCTTTATTCGTAATCCATCACAGAGAAATGCACCCTAATATGACACCTGCATGCATCTTAAACGCTTGGAATTCACACGAACAAGAACTGCGTGCTTTTCTATTAGCGCGCATAGATAACCCACACGAAGCAGATGATGTTCTTCAAGAGCTCTTCCTGAAACTGGTTCGAAAGAATCACGCTTTCTGCGAGGTGGACAATCCCAGGGCCTGGCTATTTCGCGTCTTACGCAACTGCTTAATTGATCGTTTGCGCACGGCAAAAACCTTTCTTGATCTTAATGCTGATATGCCGCTTGAGAGTGATGAGATTCCGCCTATAACCGAGCTGGAAACCCCGCCTATAACCGAGCTGGAAACCTGTTTGCTGCGTAATCTAGAAGAATTAAGTGCTGAGGATAAAAGCGTTATTAAGCACTGTGATCTACAAGGTCAAACTCAGCTGCAGTATGCGCAACAACAAGGGCTTACGCTAAGCGCAGTTAAGTCACGTCTGTTACGGGCGCGGGCGCGTTTACGCAAGAAAATCGAGATCAATTGCCAAGTTGAATTTGATGAAAACGGACACGTCTGCTGCCACACGCCTCGTTAAAGAATATTTTACCTGCATCCTTTTGCCTGCATATTCGTCTCCTTAGCTAGAGGTACATTAACTGATACCTCTTTTAAGGAGTATTTAGATGATTGCCCGATTGCGCGAGCTGTATGCAGATAACTCTCGTGAAACCAATTTATTGCTTTTCATGATAGCTACTTTTCTGCTGATTTATTTTATTCCTGCTGGCACTGCGCGTTTTGATAATGCGATCTTGGAAGGGGTTCGCTTAACCCACTGGTACGCCAGAGAGCACGTTATTCTATGTTTGCTACCTGCCTTCCTGATTGCGGGTGCGATGTCGACCTATATCAGCCAAGATGCAGTGATGCGCTACTTAGGGCCTGAGGCATCCAAGCCAGTGGCGTTTAGCGTTGCATCAATATCGGGTACGCTGCTGGCTGTTTGTTCGTGCACTGTTCTGCCTTTATTTCAGGGCCGGCGATTAACATTATGGCCGTTGTCGTCACTGCCAAAGTTTTAGGTGCGGAAATGGGTTTTGTCCGTGCGCTGGGTGCTATTTTATTTGCTCTGGTAATCGGCACAATTATGCACCTCATCTACCGTAAAGAAGAAGCACAGCGCACCGTCACTAATAACCGTGGTTTTACGGGTGGTGATGCCGATAAGCCAATGAGCGCTGTCGTACCTTTTTTTGCCTTGATGGTCGGGGTGCTGGTATTCGCTAACTGGGCCGCTGCCGACAGCCCCGTTTGGATGCAGATTTATCAATGGAAGTGGCACATTACGGCATTACTGAGTGCTGCTCTAGCAGGTCTGCTTATTTGGCACTGGCAGTGGCCAAAGACTCAACTGCTGATTCTAGCGGCAGTTGTTGTGGTTGCTGCCGTGATAGTGCCTACAGCGCCTGAATTGCCCTTTGCTATTGGTATTGCTGGCTTGATGATTATTGCTGCATTACGTAAGCAGGACCGAGAGTGGTCTATCCAAAGCTGGGATTTTGCTAAACAAATTCTACCATTGCTGCTGGGTGGCGTATTTATTGCTGGTTTTGCCCTCGGTCGCCCAGGCTATGAAGGGATCATACCCTCTGAATGGGTCGCTATAGCCGTCGGCGGTAATACATTGACATCTACAGTCATTGCGTCTGTATTAGGAGCTTTGATGTACTTCTCGACGCTGACTGAAGTACCTATTGTTGAAGCACTTATGGGCGCAGGAATGGGTAAAGGGCCCGCAATGGCGCTGCTATTAGCAGGGCCGGCACTGTCTTTACCGAACATGTTAGTTATCCGCACCATCCTGGGTACAGAAAAAACATTAGTTTATTGTGCGTTGGTGGTGGTGATGGCGACTCTAACTGGATTTGTGTATGGCAATTGGTGGTAACTCCATCAATTTAAACTATGTTAAAGCGAGGAAA
>CAJDVK010000082.1_pt1 | contig 12590 bp, 13 predicted proteins | sample 7391401 | NCBI WGS metagenome assembly CAJDVK01 (sample SAMEA7055696, study PRJEB34461) | soil metagenome | biome: terrestrial ecosystem; feature: Peninsula; material: soil | place: Antarctica | collected 2016
AACAGGCGCAGAACAATGTCTGCGCCTGTGATGCATAACTACTATTGGAGGCTGGTTAGTGCAGGGTTACTGACCCTGACCCATGCCGCGTCCTTGGCCACGATTCATGCCCTGACCTTGACCCATACCACGGCCTTGGCCTTGTTGCATGCCTTGACCCTGACCCATGCCTTGGCCCATCTGTTGTTGCTGGTGCTGTGCCTTAGCTGCGGCAAACTCGTCTGGTGAGATTGAACCGTCGCTATTGGTGTCGATGTCGTCAAAAGATAGAGCATCGGTTAAGCCGCGCATTTGCCGACCGTCCATGGCGCGCTGACTAATGCGAGCAGTACGCGCTTCGATGAACTCCTCCTCGCTGATTTTGCCATCGCCGTTTAGGTCGAAATCAGCAAAGGCAGGCATTTGGTTTTGGCCTTGTTGCTGCATACCTTGTCCCATACCGCGGCCTTGACCTTGCTGCATGCCTTGCCCTTGGCCCATACCGCGGCCTTGACCCTGTTGCATGCCTTGTCCTTGGTTCATACCACGACCCTGGCCTTGTTGCATGCCTTGTCCTTGGTTCATACCACGGCCTTGACCTTGTTGCATGCCTTGTCCTTGGTTCATACCACGGCCTTGACCCTGCTGCATACCTTGTCCTTGACCCATACCTTGACCCATACCTTGGCCCATTTGTTGTTGCTGATGCTGCGCCTTGGCTGCGGCAAACTCTTCCGCTGAGATTGAGCCGTCGTTATTGGTGTCAATGTCGTCAAACGACAGTGCATCGACAAGGCCTCTCATTTGACGACCGTCCTGAGCACGCTGACTGATGCGGGCGGTACGTGCTTCGGTAAACTCCTCTTGGCTGATTTTGCCATCGTCGTTTAGATCAAAGTCAGCAAAGGCAGGCATTTGGTTTTGGCCTTGGTTCATACCTTGCCCTTGGTTCATGCCACGGCCTTGACCCTGCTGCATGCCTTGCCCTTGGCCCATGCGTTGACTTTGCTGTTGGGCTTGGTTTTTGTTTTGGGTTGAAACTTGCTCTGCTGCTACTGCGTAGCTGACAGAAATGGATAATAGACTGGCCAAAAAAGGCGCCATTAATTTTTTTAATTTTTTCAAAATATACTCCTAATATAAAGCTGTTCAGAAGAGATAACACAAAGCCATTCTAATTAACTAAACGATCAAGCTTTAGACTAAAATATAGCATGTGGCGGTTGCAGTCTTATTGAGCCTAATCATGTCGCATCAGACTAGCACCATAAATTTCAAGTGTAATGTCTGAGCATAAATAATTGACAGCCTCTTTAGGGCGGTGAGGATGTCAAAGGCAGCGGTACAGTGCTTTTGCTGACGGGCCTTCCTTGGTTAAATGCCGTAATAGAACTCCCATCGATGTAGGGCACAGAGCCTCGATGAATCATTGTTATAGAAGCGCTTGGTAGAATCTTTAATCACTATGCAAACAAGCACGTTAGTGGTTGTAGCACCTTGGTATATCTGTCAGTTTAGTAGTCACTTGTGCTGGATAGGAGTTCTGATTCGTATTTTGCTGCTGAGTCGGAGTTTTATCGACTGCAGTGCATTAGTGGGCTGACCCGCGGATCAAGCAGGAGTAGATGATGAATAAAAATAACCACACACATCAACACAGCCACGACTCCCATGAGCATGCAGTAAAAGATCCTGTTTGCGGGATGTCTGTCGACCCTCATACAGCAGAATACCGCAGCCAACATGCTGGTAAAGAATGGTATTTCTGCTCCTCCAACTGTCAGACAAAGTTTGCTGACAATCCAGACAAGTATCTCAATGGCGAGCAAAAATCATCGACTCCAGCTGCCCCAGGCAGCATCTACACCTGTCCGATGCACCCGGAAATCCGTCAGCAAGGACCGGGGGACTGCCCGATTTGCGGCATGGGCTTGGAACCGGAACAAGTCACTCTTGACGATGGGCCGTCCGCTGAGCTGACCGATATGACCCGTCGCTTCTGGGTTGGTCTGCTGCTGGCACTGCCGGTGTTTTTATTGGAGATGGGCGGGCATCTGATCAGTCTTGATCACCTAATAGCGCCGCAAACTTCCAATTGGATTCAGTTGGTCTTGGCCACGCCTGTGGTGCTGTGGAGCGGTTGGCCATTCTTTGTTCGCGGTTGGAAATCCATTCTGAGTCGCAATCTAAATATGTTCACTTTGATTGCCATTGGTACCGGTGTCTCCTTGATTTATAGCTTGGTTGCGACATTAGCTCCGCAGGTGTTTCCTGATGCGTTCAGACTGGCTGATGGCTCGGTCGCGGTGTACTTCGAGGCCGCTGCAGTAATTGTGGTGTTGGTATTGCTTGGCCAAGTATTGGAATTGCGCGCTCGCGAGAAAACCTCCGGCGCGATCAGAGCCTTGCTCGACTTGGCGCCAGCGACCGCAAGAAAATTAAATGAGGCGGGTGACGAGTCGGATGTGGCTTTGGATCAAGTCAAAGTGGGTGATCGTTTGCGCGTCCGTCCAGGGGAAAAAGTACCGCTGGATGGTGAGGTTCTAGAAGGGCGCTCCAATGTGGATGAGTCCCTGGTCACGGGCGAGCCGCTAGCGGTCACCAAGGAAGCAGGTGATCACGTGATTGGCGGCAGCATAAACCAACAGGGTGGCTTTATTATGCGCGCTGACAAGGTTGGGCACGACACCATGCTGGCGCAAATTGTGCAGATGGTCGCCAATGCCCAGCGCAGTCGTGCGCCGATTCAGGGTTTGGCCGATAAAGTTTCCAGCTGGTTTGTGCCGGCGGTTATTCTTGTTGCGCTTATCGCTTTTGTTGTGTGGTCAATTTACGGACCGACGCCGCCCATGGCGTTTGGCCTGATTGTTGCGGTGAGTGTGTTGATTATTGCTTGCCCCTGCGCCTTGGGTCTGGCTACGCCCATGTCCATTATGGTCGGTGTCGGGCGCGGTGCACAGAGCGGTGTCTTGATCCGGGATGCCGAAGCGCTGGAACGTATGGAAAAAGTCGACACGGTGGTAGTCGATAAAACCGGCACCCTGACCGAAGGTAAACCACAGGTGACCAAGCTGGTACCGTTAAACGGCTTCAGCGAGACAGAATTGATGCACTATGCCGCCGGTCTGGAAAAAGGCAGTGAGCATCCATTAGCCCATGCCATTCTCGACAAAGCCGAAGCGATGCAGCTGACAGTGCCTGATGCTGAGGATTTTGACTCGCCCAATGGTAAAGGCGTCACCGGCACAATCGATGGTAAGAAAATCCTGCTGGGCAACCGACTGTTGATGGAAGCAGAAAATGTAGATATCACAGCTTTTGCAGAACAAGCTGATCAGCTGCGCACAGAGGGTGCAACGGCTCTCTTCGCTGCCGCCGAAGGGCAGATTTGCGGTTTGATTGCGATTGCCGACCCGATCAAAGAAACCACGCACGCGGCTATTGCGGCGTTGCATAAAGAGGGTATTCGCGTGGTGATGCTGACCGGGGACAATCGAACGTCCGCCGAAGCGGTTGCCCGTAAGCTGGAGATTGATGAAGTGGAAGCTGAAGTGCTCCCCGAGGATAAGGGTAAATTTATCCAACGGCTAAAAGACGAGGGGCGCATTGTGGTGATGGCCGGTGACGGAGTCAATGATGCACCGGCGCTGGCCACAGCTGATGTGGGCATAGCCATGGGCACTGGCACCGATGTCGCCATTGAAAGTGCCGGTATTACCCTATTGCGAGGCGACTTAATGGGGATTGTGCAGGCGCGCAGATTGTCCATGGCGACCATGGGCAATATTCGCCAGAATCTGTTTTTTGCCTTTATCTACAACGCCGCTGGCGTGCCCATTGCCGCCGGTATTTTGTATCCGTTTTTTGGCATTCTGTTATCGCCAATCTTTGCGGCAGCGGCAATGTCGCTGTCTTCGGTGAGTGTGATTGTTAACGCACTGCGTTTACGCATGATTAAATTGGATTGAAACTGTACAAGAATTCGTCTGTTGCGCTACTTGTAGCAGCACCTGTTGACAGTGTTTGGAGTCACAGGCGCTGCAGCGTTAGATTAAACACAGGTTATTTAACGTGAATCTTGCCCACCATGCCCGCTTCCGTATGGCCAGGAATTAAGCAGGCAAAGTCGACCTTTGTGGTTTTGCCAAACTGCCAGATCAGTTCTCCGCTTTGCCCAGGCTCAACGGTAATCATATTGGGGTCGCTGTGTTTCATATCAGGCATTGCCAGCATTTCTGCAGCATGGGCTTTAAGCTCTTCGATTGAGCCAATCACCATTTCATGGGGCAGCTGACCGGAGTTAGTAATCAGAAAGCGCACGGTTTCGCCAGCTTTAACGTCGATTTTACTTGGGGTAAAACGCATATTGTCGTCCATATCAACTTCAATGGTGCGACTGACCTGATCCAGCTCGCCGGGTTGACCATAAAAAGTTGCCGCGAATGGCGCATGGTGATCATGCATATCATGCGCAGGCATATGATGATGGTCATCTGCAGCGAAGGTAAGAATGGGTAATGTGCCTAGCACAAGTATTGCTAATGTTTTTTTAAGCATGATTTTCTCTGGATAAATAAAAGGTTAAACATTGAGTTTCTGGCCCAAGGCTGAGGAAGCAGGTGTTTAAAACGCAAACTGATATTCACCCTACAGCCAGTGCTCGCTGGGGGTTCCCAGCGCACGTTTCCGGCTTGCACCAATGCCCTATAACAGCGTGTTGCCAATTAAATTGCTGAGTTCACTATAGCCCAGTGCTGCTGTCACACAGATGACGGGCAGATTACATTTTTGTAATGTGCGTTAGCGCGGGCTTGAATAATCTAGGTTGTTACATGGGTTAGGTTGAACGTCTCTTTAGAATTCTTCTGTGCAAACTGACCGCTGTCTGCTTGGATTACAGCTTTGTAATGCGACGCTCATGATTAGAACAGAGACGTCAGCTAGACTGCTTTTATCAGTGCTCGTCTAGCGTTTGCAAGTGCTGGAAAAAGGACGGTAAATTAAACCAATGACTGAGGTAAACCCATGAAATTGCTGGTGGTAGAAGATGAAGAAAAAACGGGCGACTATTTGCGTCAAGGGCTATCTGAGTCAGGTTTTGTGGTTGATTTGGCGCGTACCGGGTTAGATGGCCAGCATTTGGCGCTGACCGAACAGTATGCTCTGATTATCTTAGATGTGATGCTGCCTGATGTGGATGGTTGGCGCATTATGCGAGCATTGCGTGACGCGAAATCGACTACACCAGTATTGTTTTTGACTGCGCGCGACAGCGTGGAGGATCGTGTCAAAGGTTTGGAATTGGGTGCGGATGACTACCTGATTAAACCTTTTGCCTTCACCGAGCTGCTGGCTCGAGTGCGCACCTTACTGCGCCGAGGGGCAGCGCCGGTGTTGCATGAGCAATTGCAGGTGGCTGATCTGGTGTTGGACTTGCCGCGCCGACAGGCTCAGCGCCATGCAGTACGGATTAATCTGACTAATAAAGAATTTGCGCTGTTGGAGTTGTTGGTGCGTCGTCAAGGTGAGGTGCTGCCGCGCTCGCTGATTGCCTCGCAAGTGTGGGATATGAATTTTGATAGCGATACCAATGTGATCGATGTGGCAATTCGACGTCTGCGCGCCAAAATCGACGATAATTTTGCGCCCAAGCTGATTCATACGGTGCGCGGCATGGGGTATATGCTTGACGAAAACAGTGAGAGCTAACCGATGACACGCCGTCCTCTATCCTTAGCGCTGCGCCTCACTGTCTCCATCGGAGCAGTGATAACAGTGGTACTGCTTGCTTTTGGTTGGATGGTTGAGCGCTCCATCGACAGGCATTTTGTGCAGCAGGATGTGGATGAGTTAAATGCAGTGGTACAGGCCGTTGCCCAGGCCTTGGCAGGGCATCAGTCACATGAAAATCTACAACAGCGCTTGGCTGGTGCAGTCTCTGGCCACCATAATGCCCAGTTTCGACTGTCTGATGCTAACCAGCAATTAATTTACGCTACGCCGGGTTCAGAGTTGGATGATTTTGCGCGCTGGGCGCCCGCGGCAGATAGAGTCGAGATGGACGCGGTGAAAACTTGGCAGGATCAGGGCCGGAGTTACCGGGGCGCTGTGGTAGGAGTTATAGCAACAGACAGCGAAGGCGATAAGCCTTTAACCCTCGCCGTCGCCACAGACATTGATTTTCATTTGCACTATCTGGAAAGCTTTCGCCTGTACTTAAAGCTGCTTACTTTACTGGCATGCTTGATTGCTATTTTGGCGACTTGGTTTGCGGTCTATCAAGGTCACGCGCCGTTACGCCGGATCAGTCTGTTCCGGTGGAATTAACTGAGCTGGCTATATCCTTCAACGATATGCTTGACCGCATTGAAGAGAGCTTCCAACGTCTGGCCAACTTCTCCGCAGATATCGCCCATGAGTTGCGCACGCCTATTACTAATCTGCGGACCCAGACTGAAGTCGCGTTGTCGCAATCCCGTGACCTTGAGCAGTATCGAGAGGTCTTGTATTCGAGTTTGGAAGAGTATGAGCGAATGGCCCATATGGTTGGCGATATGTTGTTTTTGGCTCAAGCGGATAACCAACAACTGCAAGGGGAGCGCGTCCAAGTCAACTTGGCCACTGAAGTGCAGATGTTATTTGACTACTTAGAAGCGTGGGCTGAGGAGCAGGGCGTTGCATTGATCTGCACCGGTCCGGCTGTGTTTATTCAAGGCGATAAGCGGATGCTACGTCGTGCCCTGAGTAATCTTTTATCCAATGCCATACGCTATACCCCTGCTGGGCAGGCCGTTACAGTTACTCTGGTGGCTCAGAGTAACGCTACAGTGATGATTCGTGTGGCAAACCCAGGGTTAGTTATCAGTGCAGAACATCTGCCAAAACTGTTTGATCGGTTTTATCGTGCTGATCCTTCGCGGCAACGTAAAGGCGATGGCGCGGGTTTAGGCTTAGCCATTGTGAAATCCATTATTGATGCACATGGTGGCTCCATCCTGGCAAAAAATGCTGGTGAGCACATGATTTTTGAGATCTTGCTTCCTCGAGTGTCTGCTCAGTAATTCACATTAAGCATTAGCCCAGTAGCTCGATTAAAGAGTTTATGTCTAACGGCTTTTCGAGTCGGTTATTGCCCTTATAATTAATGACTAAAGGATTGCCTAATTATGGAAACAAGGCACTTTTCTAGAGGATTATTATTCAATTCGATTTAATTTTTGACGAAACTCAAACCCCTGTCTATTTTTAAATCTGTAGCCGCCACTTACCTTTGTAAGTAGGCAGTTAGGCTGCAGGTTTTAATCTCACAAGGAATGTGTTTATGCGAAAAATTATTATCAATTCATTATTGGCTGCAACTTTAAGTGCAAGCAGTTTATTTGCAGTTGCCGATGAGATGACAACGGCTCTGGCAACACAAGCTGTAGCTGAAGCTACGCAGCCTGCAATCAATATCAATACAGCTGACATGGACACTTTGGCAAGGGAGATGAGTGGGGTTGGCGCAGCCAAAGCACGGGCTATTATTGAGTACCGTGAAGAGCATGGCCCTTTTGCCTCGGTTGATGAACTGCTTGAAGTAAAAGGTATTGGACTGGCCATACTGGAGAGAAATATTAGTAAATTAACTGCTGAGTAAGCCTTAGATATAAGGGATTAAATTAAGCAAGGATGCTTGAAAGGCAATACTTACTATAACAATATCAGGACCAAGGGAGAGGTTTATACATAGTTAGCAGTCAGACCATTACAGGGTGTAAGGGTTTATCGCTCAAGGATGAAAGCAATAAAGTTGCAGTGCACAGCGTTAGCTTATTGCAGAGATCAGAAAAGGTAATAAAATCAGGAAATTGACATCGCTAGCTGGCGAGCAGTTTCCTGATTTTTTTCTGTTAGTGCGCGTATATGTGCAGTGCCGCAGGTAGATTCCAGCTGATTAAAATCGCTAGAGCAAGAAGTAGTGCTGGCGCAATAATCTGCCAGTGCTGTTTTTTGAGCGCAGGAATAGGTTGGCGTGCTTGCACCAGTAGAAGACTGATGGAGCAGACCACGCTAGCCAGCAAGCCGCCGGCTAAAATATCCGTCGGCCAGTGCGCAGTTAAATAAACTCTGGAGAGAGCTATTAAAATAGCTGGAATTAGTGCCGTAACCAGCCATATAACCCGCCAACGTTGCGGTTGCTGACGGCTGGCAAGAACGCCTAATACTAAGAAAAAAGCAAATCCGGAGGCGCTGTGCCCGCTGGGAAAACTAAAGCTTTGCATGGGTTCAAGCAGTACCGAAGGGCGCGCTCTTTCAAAAAGGTGCTTAAATAAATAGTTACTTACTGCGGCTGTGGCTAGGGCACCGCCAGCAAAAAACATGGCCTGAAACTGTCTAAATAACAGCAGTAAAGCACAGAGGATAAAACTTACAATAAGCTGTGTCGAAAAATCGCCTAAGCGGGTGATTAAGACCATTGTATGGTCGAGCCAAGGCGCGCGCAGAAGTTGACTGAGTTCATGTAAGTAATTATCAAATACTGATAGATGCTGCCAGCTCAGCATCAGCACCAAGAGCGCAATACCAGATGCGCTCGCGCTGATTAAACTGCTGCTGCGCCAACCACGCAAACAACTGAAGATACTCACAACAGCGCACACGCTTACAACCCCAGCTATCCAGGCCGCTTGCAGCCAAAAGCCATGGGGAGGGTTGAGCTCAAGTGCCGCTCCAACCATCCAACCCGGTATGGTGTAGGCAACTGCCCAACCGGCAGCAGCAATCAAACTGACCAAGGTAAAGCGGGCAAAGGGCATTGCTAGCATGCCAGCAACCAAGGGTAGGATAGGGCGTAAAGGTCCAACAAAACGTCCCAGCAATAAACTTAATGCACCGTAACGTTCGAAGTGTATTTTAGCGCTGGCAATCCATTGTGGATTTGAGCGTAATAAAGGCAGCCGTGGCACTTTGTTTTTTAGGCGATGGCCCAGTGCGTATGATAAAAAGTCGCCACTTAAGCCACCGAGCCAAGCCAGCAGCAATACAATGGGCAGCGCTAAGTCGCCACTACCAGCGACCACCGCGAGGCCAAACATTAAAACAACACCCGGAAGAATAATGCCTACTAATGCTAAACATTCGAGGAGTGCGGCAAAAAAAATAGCAGTGCCTAACCAATAAGGGCTGCTATGCGACCACTCTAAAATTGCGTGTAGAAAATCATTCATATAGGAAAACACTTATAACTGATACGGCTCACGATTCGATGCAGTGCAGTCAAACATCTGCGTTGTCAATAACCTAACCAAGTTTCATCAAGCGCAGCACTCATTACTCGCATTGGTGCTGCGAACCAAACGGCACAGTCTAGCGCTATTGCTCGAATAGTTCTAAGTGTTCTTCGTGCTGAGAAATATCCTGCCTTAAGTTTGCTGCAAATCTGTTATGTTAAAGTGCAACGCCACTGGAGACTTGCCGCATTTATGTTGATCCCTTTTGAACAGCTCACACCGGACACCTTAGCCGGTTTAATTGAAGACTTTGTCACCCGTGAAGGTACCGACAATGGTGATGAAACACCTTTGCAAACACGGATTGAGCGGGTGCGTCGCGCACTGGAGACAAAGGAGGCAGTGATTCTATTCGATGTGGAGAGTCAGCAGTGTCAACTGTGTTTACGTCGCCACGTGCCACAAGAAATGTTAGATGATTTAGATATGCTGACGCAGCAAGAAGCGAACCAGCAGTGATTTCCCGCATAGAGCACTTGATTTTGAACTTGTGCAGAGTTTATATAGTCCAAGCTTAATGACACATACGCACTTATCTGGAGATAAACAATGAGCAAGAAGTACTTTACGGCATTATTTGCTGCAGCTGCTTTGGTTACTTTAGCCGGTTGCTCCACACCAACAGTGATTACCTTAAAAGATGGTAGTCAATTGGAAACTAAAAACAAGCCTAAGTATGATGATGACAGCGGGTTTTATGAGTTTGAACAGGCTGATGGCAGACCTGTACGAATCAATAAAGACGAGATCCATACCATCAAGCAGAAATAATACCAGTACATAGAGTTGCTCATGCATAACACTAAGCCTGACTGTTATGCATGTGCTCTGCAGTTAAAATACAATATGCAGTTGTTCGAGCTATCAGTTCTGAGCAGCTTTAGTTACAGCGCCTTAACCGCTGTAAGCCATGCTGGATCCAGCGACTGCTGCTCACTGTCAATACCCAGCTCTTCCATCAGCGCTTTATGCGCACTCACTTCGTACACCAATTCACTGCTTGCGCTGCTGTTGCCATCTAATTGGTGCATCTGCGTCAAGCCTAAATGATAAAAGCGTAACAGTTTCATTGCTGTAGGATCTTGCGCCTCAACGCCTTTTTTAACCTGATGCATTACATTGGTCACACTCATTAAGCTGCGCTTGAGCTTCCAGCCGTAGATATTTTCCGCCATCCAGGGTTGCTTGCTAAACATAGTGCGCACCAGAATTGCCGTCACGGCAACGCCAGCTAAGACGCCAGTAACATTTAAGCGAAAGTTATCTCCATCAGGTTGACCAAAAAACATTACCAGTAAGCTGGAGTAGAGCATCGCCAAAGCAATAAACACGGTGATAATAATCCAGCTGGCTTTACGGGTTTTTTGTCGGTATTCATCTGGATTAATGTGCGCCAGCTTAAAGGGTTCTACAGTTTTATTGCTAGAGAATGAAGACTTGCGCATAAATAAGGACCAAGCTCAGAGTTAAAATGTTGAATTATCATACCTGAGCATAAGGTGTCAGCCTACCGTTGGCAGGCTAAGCATAAGTCGTAGCAATGCTCAGCAACTCAGTACGCAGCGGCAGGCAGTCACCGCTGCATAAGGTGCAAAGTGGCATAGGCCAAAACACTATAGCGGCCAACCTTGGCAATACCCACCAGCAAAGTGAAACGCCAAAATGGTTCACGCAGCACACCGGCAACTAGAGTTAAGGGGTCACCAATAATAGGCACCCAACTGAGTAGTAGGCTCCAGCGACCATAACGCTGATACCAATGCTGCGCACGCGCCAGTTGCTTAGGCTTAAACGGGAACCAGCGCCGATCTTGCCAACGATACAATTGCGTGCCCAGCCACCAATTAATTTGCGAACCTAAAACATTGCCGATGGAAGCGGCCAATACCAGTCCATACACTGCGCGAGGTTCTAAATAGAGTAGGGCAACCAAGCCAGCCTCCGACTGCATCGGCAATAAAGTTGCAGCAATGCAAGCAGTTAAAGCCAGTCCAAGGTAACTCACCCAGCTCAACATACAGCAGCGTCGAAAAGCTGAGTCAGCTGACTGCGGGATAAAAGTGTCATTGTTCAAACAAATTTAATTGCACCGCATCCAGTTGCTGGCGGTCATGCAAGCGCACCCCGACACCAATCAAGCGCACTGGTTTGTTACCGCGCATAAAGGCCGCTGACAACAGTAAACGGTAACTGTCCAAATCCAACGGCGCTCCGGTTTGCTCAACAGTGGTTTGACTGAAATCGTGAAATTTAACTTTGACAAAGGGTTTGTCGGGTAAGTAGCTGTCGTCTAAACGTTGTTGCCGCCCATTCAGTTCAGCTAGCAAGCTTGGTAATTCTGCTTGGCATGCAGCTAGATCTGGTAAGTCATTATCAAAGGTGTGCTCCACACTGACACTTTGTCGCCGACTGTGCGGCTCCACTGGGCGCTGATCAATTCCTCGCGCCAATGACCATAAACGCTCACCAAAGCTGCCAAAAGCCTGGGTTAAGGACAGTGCACTGTGTTCACGCAGTTGTGCGCAATCATTAATCCCCAGTCGTGCCAACTTGGCGGCAGTTACTTTGCCCACGCCATGCAACTTTGTCACTGGTAAGTGTAGAACGAAATCATCCACCTCATCTGGGGTGATAACAAAGAGTCCATCAGGCTTGCGCCAATCAGACGCGATTTTGGCTAAAAACTTATTGGGTGCCACCCCAGCGGAAACCACTAGGCGTAATTCTTGCCAGACGCGGCTACGGATTTCTTTGGCAATTAAAGTGCCGCTGCCAGAGCACAAAGTGCAATTACTGACATCTAAAAAAGCTTCGTCCAACGACAGGGGTTCAATGCGGTCGGTGTAATCATGCAAAATATTGTGAATTTGCTTGGAAGCAATGCGATAGGCGTCCATTCGCGGCTTAATAACCACCAGGTCAGGGCAGAGCTTAAGTGCGCGAGCCGTAGGCATAGCGGAATGCACGCCCCAAGAACGTGCAGCATAGTTGCACGCTGCAATCACACCACGGCGATCTGCTGAGCCACCCACAGCCACAGCTTTGCCTTGCAAGCGCGGATCATCGCGCATTTCAATCGCAGCATAAAAACAATCCGCGTCAATGTGAATTATTTTACGATCACTCAAAGCCCCTACAACCCCTATATACAGCGCGTTTACCGCTGTTAGTCTAACATTAGCCAGCAGACTATCGACACATTAATCCACTTAAACTGGATTAGGGTTTGACAAAGATCTGAAACCCGCTATAATTTGCGCCGCGGGATGGAGCAGTCTGGTAGCTCGTCGGGCTCATAACCCGAAGGTCGTAGGTTCAAATCCTGCTCCCGCAACCAGA
>CAJDVK010000020.1_pt2 | contig 12570 bp, 13 predicted proteins | sample 7391401 | NCBI WGS metagenome assembly CAJDVK01 (sample SAMEA7055696, study PRJEB34461) | soil metagenome | biome: terrestrial ecosystem; feature: Peninsula; material: soil | place: Antarctica | collected 2016
TGCTGGAATAAGCACCAAATGGCTCAATGTGCACACCAGCGACACTGACCAAGGTCGTGCCTTTGGTCTTATTAAACTCATCCAAATACGGCTGGTGCTGAAAAAAGTTAGCATCTAGACGCTTTTCCGCAACCTGCACGTTAGGCTGTACATAGTCAGTAAAAACCTTAACATCCAGTTCCACACCCTGCTCAGCTAAAGCAGGCTTTAGAAACTCTAATATTTCTGCATGCGGTACCGGAGTTGCTGCAACTTTTAATGGCTCAGCCTGAACCGCAAACACGCTTAGGGCCGCTAAAGCTAACAATGTTTTTTTCATAAATACTCCAAAATTGAATTATGTGCCGTATTCCGGCTGTTGTTAGGGTTACTTTCTTGAAAACCGCAACACAAGGCGATCACCAACACTTTGTAAAACCTGTACTAGCAAGAGCAATAAAACCACAGTGACCACCATGACATCGGTTTGAAAACGCTGATAACCAAAGCGTATGGCTAAGTCACCTAGACCGCCAGCACCAACCACACCGGCCATGGCGGTATACGACACCAGAGTAATTGCCGTAACTGTGGTCGCGGCAATAATGCCAGGCCGCGCTTCCGGTAATAATGCATTAAAAATAATTTGTCGAGTGGTGGCGCCCATGGCCTGAGTCGCCTCAATAATGCCACGATCCACCTCACGTAATGAGGTTTCTACCAGACGCGCAAAAAACGGCGTAGTGCCCACCACCAAGGGTGGAATCGCGCCAGCCACACCCAAAGATGTGCCGGTCATCACCACAGTGATTGGAATCATCACAATCAGCAGAATAATAAAAGGTAACGAGCGCAACACGTTGACCACAAATGACAGCAAAGCGTAAAAAGTACGGTGCTCAAACATTTGTCGTGGTCCAATAAGGAATAGCAAAATCCCCACTGGTAAACCTAAAATTACGGTAAATAATAATGAGCCACCGAGCATCAGCAAGGTATCGACGCTGGCCTGCCAGATCTCATACCAATCAATATTTATCAGCAATTCATTCATGGGCGTAATACCTCCACATGCACACCAGCGGCACGCAGTTGCTGTTCGGCTAACATTTCTTTACCTCCGGTTAAAGCCAAAGTCAGCTGCCCACAGGCTTGATCTTTAATCCGGCCAATACGTCCAGCCAAAATACTGTAATCAACCCCAGTATCCCGGGCCACTTGGCCTAACAAGGGTGCATAGGTGGTTTCACCTAAAAAGGTTAAGCGCACAATACGCCCGCTAACCTGTTGGTAAAGTTCACTCGGTGCTAGATCACTATCGTCCTCAGATTCCTGCACAAAACGCTGAGTGGTGGGATGTTGTGGATGCAGAAATACCTCACTGACCAAGCCACTTTCCACAATAACTCCAGCATCCATCACCCCAACCCGATCACAGACACGGCGGATCACATCCATTTCATGGGTAATCAGCACAATGGTTAGACCCAGCTCACGGTTGATTTCAGCCAACAACTGCAGCACCTGTGCGGTGGTTTGTGGATCCAGCGCGCTGGTCGCCTCATCACACAGCAGTATTTTTGGATCTGTGGCTAAGGCACGCGCAATGCCCACCCGCTGCTTTTGTCCACCGGACAGTTGAGCAGGGTATTTATTGGCGTGATCGCTTAAACCCACCCGCGCCAGCAACTCAGTCACCCGTTGTTTAATCTGCGCTCGACTCAATTCACCGGCCAATTTTAACGGCATGGCTACATTATTTGCTACGGTTTTTGCGGCAAGTAAATTAAAGTGCTGGAAGATCATTCCCACCCGCTGACGAAACCCACGCAGCCCCTGAGCATCTAACCCAGTGACATCCACGCCATCAACGATAATACGCCCACCGCTGGGTTCTTCTAAACGGTTAATCAAACGCAATAAGGTACTTTTCCCTGCTCCAGAATGGCCAATCAAACCAAAAATCTCACCGGGCTGCACCTCGAAGCTGGTGGGTTGTAAGGCAACAATACTTTGCCCATTTACGGCATAGGCTTTATGCACAGCGTGGAATTCAATCACGGTTTAACCTTGTTAGGGCGATGCTAAAAGCTAGTTTGCCCAGCATCGCGTAATATTTTAAATTCTTTAAAGCTCTATACTTAGCGCTTTTATAAGTTTTGATTGGGAATAATTATCAACTGTGCTGGCTGCTCGCTGCGGGTGACTTCCTTTAAGCGTGGCTTAAAATTCGCATCCAGTTTTTTAACCCGCGCTAACAGCAGCGCAGCAACCCAGTTGAAATCACGGGTATCCGCCACCTCAATGGTTACAGCGGCACGAAACTTCACCACATCAGCAGCCACCGCATCCAATAAGCGCCCTAATTGATGATCATTACGCTTACTTAACATTGGCATGGGGACAATGGTTTGCGCTGCATTAACATCAATCAGACGGGACTTGGCCTTACTGCGCGGTGGCTCTACTGGCGGCTCTACTGTTTCTGCTGGGGGCGCTTCTGGCTCAGGCTCGGGTTGTTGCAGCACAGGCTCGGGTTCTGCTTTTTCTTTAGTAACTGGCAGTTTTTTTGTCGCTGGTTTTTTGCGTGGTGGAGGCGGTTGCACTGGCGCCACAGGCTCAACCACTGGCGCTTGTGCTGCGGCTATAGCGGCGCTGAGGCCTTCAATTAATGCTGGTGCTTGCGGCAATAAACGTTTGGCTTGAATCAAGGCAGCACTGGCAGCTTCGACATCTGAATTTTGCAGTGCTTGCTCACCTGCTTCCAGCCAAGCAGTGGCGAGTTGCTGCTGCAGAAGATCAACACGCTGCTCATCTGGATGGCTGTCGCGCAACCCTTGCAATTGCTGGCCGGCCAGGTCCAACTCTTGCTCCGCTAAATGGTGAGCAAAGACGGCTTCAGCCAGAGCAAATTCTGCTCGCGCAGTTTCACTGGATAATTGTGCTGTATTCTGACAAGCAGTTAAGATCAGCAGAAAACTACAGGCGACTAAACAACGCCGTATAAATCGTGACATGCAATGTATCCCCAACCAATAAAACAGCTGGCAGTCTACACTGCTCTGCAATAATGCAGAAGATACCGCTCAACACAGCCTAAGTTAAATAATGAGGTAGCCATGTTGAGCAGAGCGATTTTAGATTACTGTTGGACAGCCGATTGCAACTTTTTGTTACCTGTCCAAATGCGGTAACGCACTTCAATGTTTTCGGGTGCGTAGACCACAATCGGCAACTTGCTATTGTAGCGCACAGTAAAAGAATCACCGTGGGCTGCGACAAAAGCGTGTTTCTCAGTTCCTTCAGGGCACGCCATCATGGTGGTAATAGGTCCTTTTACATCACTCACCTCATAGTAGGTATAACCCCAGCCGGATAACTCATTAGCAGTTAGCGAAGCCATTAAACTGCGCGTATTGCAGTCTGTGAGCATCACCTGCCCCGGCACTAATTCAACTTTAAACAAGTCTTCATTAGCTTTTTCAGCTAGCCAAATCACATGCCGTGCCTGGCCTTCTTGCGCCGCAGGAAAGGGTGCAACATCCTCTAAACTCGGTGTTACAGCGATTTGATTATTGGGACCCGCAGCACAAGCTGCAGTTGCAACTGCCAATGCGCTAATCAGCGTCAAGCTAAGAGCTTGGTTCATCCTCAGTGTTCCTTAGATTATCTACTCGTTATAACCGTAGCGATGCACGGCAGTTCAAGCGCAGTTTGCCACTAACGACGGCGTGGCACCATAAAGCCTATTAAAAACACTGCGGCGGCACAGACCACAATGGAAGGGCCGGCTGGCGTATCATAATGCCACGACATGGCTAGACCTGCGCAAACAGACAGCATCCCAATCAAGGTTGCCCCCACCGCCATTTGCTCGGGGCTGCGTGCATGCCGTTGCGCTGCGGCGGCAGGAATAATCAATAAGGAGGTGATTAATAGCACACCAACAATTTTCATTGCCACGCCAATCACCAGTGCCATCAGCACCATCAACACCAAGCGCAATTTAGCCACAGGTAAGCCTTCTACTTGCGCCAACTCTTCATGCACTGTCATCGCCAGTAAAGGTCGCCATAAAGCAATTATACAGACTAAAACCACTGCACTGCCGGCACCGATCCAGATCAAATCCATGGCACCGACTGCTAGTAAATCACCAAATAAGTACCCCATTAGATCGACTCGTACCGAGTCCATAAAGCTTAAAGTAACTAAACCCAGGGACAAGGTACTGTGCGCTAAAATACCTAAAATAGTATCTGAGGCTAAGGGTTGGCGACGCTGTAATGCCACCAAAACAAAGGCCAATAGCAAACAACCCACGATTACTGCCAAAGCCAAATTAATATCCAGCAGCAAACCCAAGGCAACGCCAAACAGCGCAGAGTGGGCTAAAGTATCGCCAAAATAGGCCATCCGTCGCCATACCACAAAAGCCCCTAATGGACCGGCAACTAGAGCGAGCAATAAGCCTGCGCATAATGCATATAAAAGAAAATCAGGCATGAGTACAATCTGGCCCATGTTGGTGAGTATTCGAGGTTAACACGCAGCCGTGTAAATCATGTTGATGATCATGATCATGGTAATACACCGCTAAATCACTGGCCGCCCGCGAGCCAAAAAGCTCAATAAAGGCAGGATCACCGCTGACTTGTTCTGGATGCCCAGAGCAGCACACATGACGATTTAAACAAATCACCCGATCGGTAGCCCGCATCACTAAATGTAAATCGTGGGAAATCATCAACACACCACAATTGTAGCGATCGCGTAATTTGCCGATCAAATGGTACAACTCAAGTTGTCCATTGACATCGACACCTTGCACCGGCTCATCCAACACCAGCAACTGCGGTTTGCGCAACAAAGCTCGCGCCAACAAAACCCGTTGTAACTCGCCACCGGAAATACGCTGCAAAGGGCTGTTTAACACTTTAACTGCACCCACTTCAGTCAGCGCAGCGATCACCTGATCACGACTGACCCCCGGCACTAAGCGTAAAAAACGCAATACTGAGAGAGGTAAGGTGGCATGCACTTCTAGTTTTTGTGGCATATAACCAATGCGCAAATTCGGCGCACGCCAAACACTGCCGCTATCGGGCTTTAATAAACCGAGCAAGACCCGCACCAGCGAGGTTTTACCTGAGCCATTGGGGCCAACTAAAGTCACAATTTCACCGGCTGCCAATTCTAAACTGACATCAACTAAAACATTCTGCTCAGATAAGGATAAGTTTAAATGCTCAGCACTTAGCAATAATGAAGAACTCATGCAGATTCTCGACAAGCAGCACAGGTACCAAATATCTCAACCATTTGCGTTTCCACCGCAAACCCCATTAATTCTGCTTCAGCAGCAATGGCTGTATCGATCGCCGTATGCTCGGCCAGCTCATAAGCATTACTGCATTGTTTACAAATCATAAAATAACCAACATGGGACACTTCAGGATGACGGCAACCAATATAAGCATTGAGTGAAGCCAGCCGATGAATCAAGCCATTGTCTAATAAAAAGTCTAAACCACGGTACACCGTAGGTGGCGCAGCACGGCGGCCATCTTCACGACTCAACATATCTAAAATATCGTAAGCACCCAAAGGCTTATGGCTTTGCCACACCAGTTCCAAAACCCGTTTGCGCAAAGGGGTTAAGCGTACACCACGTTGCGCACACAGCTCCTCTGCAGACTCTAACGCTTTGTTAATACAGTGCTGATGGTGCTCTGACTCGCACAGCGTTGATTTTTTCAACATAACTGCAGCATCCTTCTTAAAGAGACGTTATTATATTACCCTTTACCAACGGAGTGTACTGCAGTGTTGCGTTTCTTGTTGATCAGTTGTTTATTTTTTTGGAGCATCAGCGCACAGGCGCAAGTGCAAATACTAACCAGTATTAAGCCATTACAGCTGATTGCTGCCGCCATTCAAGATGACCAAGGTGAGCCGCAAGTATTGCTACCGCCCGGCGCATCACCGCATTACTTTGTGTTACGCCCCTCCGATGCTAAGCGGTTAAACGCCGCTGATTTATTCTACTGGATCGGCCCTGATCTGGAGAATTTTCTACCGCGCATCCTTAAACAACGCAGCCAGCTAAGCGTAGCGGTACAAGACTTGCCCGATATCCAACTGCTGCACTTTTCTGATAATGATGCACATGACCATGGTCAGCAGCACACTCAGCAGTTGGTTGAGCATGATCACGCCCACCAACCTGGCGCAGTGGATGCACATCTGTGGCTATCATCTGATAACGCTCGGGTTATTGCGCAACGAATCAGTGCTGATCTGAGTCAACTTGATCCAAGCAACAGCAGCCTGTATGCGACGAATCTGCACAATTTCACGCAGCGCTTAGATGCATTGGATCAGCAGCTTAAAGCTGAGCTAGAACCCCTGCAGGGCAAATCATTTTTCGTCTTCCATGAAGCATTCAATTATTTTGAACACGCCTATGGTTTAGAACATGCAGGAGTGTTTGCTTTATCCAGTGAGCTGCAACCTGGGGCCAAGCATGTCAGTCAAATGCGTACCCGTTTACAGGCCGCCGGCCCCAGCTGCGTGTTCAGTGAGCCGCCCATGCAACCCCGTTTAGCCCATACTCTGGCCGCAGGATTGCCGGTCAAACTGGCTGAGCTGGACGCTCTCGGTGCAGAAATTGCAGTGACCAAGGACGGCTATGAACAGCTGCTAAAGAATTTAGCTGCACAATTCTCAGCGTGTTTATCTACTCTATAGCTGCTGCAAAGCCCATAGGACTGTGTGTGTCTAACAGATCACCCAGCCACCGTGCGCAACCTTAAGCAACCGCATTACATAGAAGGATAAAACGCCAAAATTTAATCAGGCGGTTATACTGCGCAGTATTGTTGACAGCATCACTGACTAAATGAGGTTTTTTGTGGCCCTCCCTGCACAACGTCGCTGGTATCCAATTGCTCTATTTTTTGCTGCACTGGTTTGTTTACCGATCAGTGTTTTATTACTGAGTTGGCACTCGGTTGATACGCAAATTTGGAGCCATCTGTGGGAAACGCAGATGCTGCGCTTGATTTCCAATACCTTGGTTCTGATTGCTGGTGTTGGCGTGGGGGTCAGTGTATTGGGCGTCAGTTTAGCTTGGCTCACCAGTCTCTGTGAGTTTCCTGGACGGCGCTGGTTGGACTGGGCCTTGATGCTGCCCTTTGCCATTCCTGCTTATGTCTTGGCCTTTGTATTTGTTGGCTTATTAGACTATGCCGGTCCAGTGCAAAGCTTGCTGCGCGAATGGCTTGGTAGCGGCATTGCGTTCCCTCGAGTACGTTCCACCGGTGGGGTGATTATTGTTTTCACCCTGGTCTTCTACCCCTACGTCTACCTGTTAGCCCGTACCGCCTTTTTAGCCCAAGGCAAAGGTTTTATGGAAGCAGCGCGGGTCTTAGGCTTAAGCCCATGGCAAGCGTTTTGGCGTGTAGCTTTACCGGTTGCTCGGCCGGCCATTGGCGCCGGTGTAGCCCTCGCCTTGATGGAGTCTTTGGCTGACTTTGGTGCGGTATCCGTATTTAACTTTGATACCTTTACCACCGCAATTTATAAAACTTGGTACGGCTTTTTTAGCCTCTCTAGCGCCACCCAGTTAGCCAGTTTATTGCTATTGTTTGTCGCGATTTTGATTTTCTCTGAACACCGTGCACGGGGTGCTATACGCCCTAGCAATGAGCGTCCTCGGGGCAAGGCACTCTATACTTTACGGGGCTGGAAAGCGGTACTGGCATCTTCTTGGTGTGGTCTAGTCTTTCTCTGCGGCTTTGTGATTCCAGTTTTACAGCTGCTGGCATGGTTCTGGCAACGCGGCCGCTTCGATCTGGATGAACGTTACACCGCGCTGATTACCCATACGCTTTATTTAGGTCTAATGGCTGCAGCCCTTACTGTAACAGCTGCTTTATTGCTGGCTTTTGCGAAACGTCTAACCGCAACACGGCGGATGCGTGCTTTAGTGGGTTTTGCCAACCTCGGTTATGCCCTGCCTGGCTCAGTTTTAGCGGTGGCCATTATGCTCGCCTTCAGCTATCTAGATGAACACGCTGTTATCCCTTTGTCCACTTGGCTAGGCGGAGCTGGACGGCCTATCTTACTGGGCAGTTTAAGCGCGCTGCTGCTCACTTATGTGATTCGCTTTATGGCCGTTGCCCACGGCCCGCTGGAAGGTGCTTTAGCCCGGATCAAACCCTCGCTACCTGAGGCATCACGCAGCTTAGGGGTCAGTGGTATTGGCCTGTTTCGCCGGGTGTATTTACCCTTACTGCTACCCGGAACTTTATCTGCAGCGCTACTGGTTTTTGTGGATGTACTGAAAGAAATGCCAGCCACATTATTAATGCGTCCATTTGGCTGGGACACCTTAGCGGTGCGGATTTTTGAAATGACCAGTGAGGGTGAATGGGCTCGAGCCTCACTGCCTGCACTGACTTTAGTGGCTGTAGGCCTGCTGCCGGTGATTTTATTAATACGCCGCTCCGCCCATCGTCCTGGGCACTAGCTACAGTTTTTGCCAACACAGGCTATACTTATAATCTTCCGCGTAGGCCGTAAAACGCTATGCGCTGATTGAATTACTCACAGGGACAAACATTGCGTTTGACCGGTTAGGAGACCCCATGGGATTGCGTACCCCCTTGTATGATATGCACTTGGCCCTCGGTGCAAAAATGGTTGATTTTAATGGCTGGGATATGCCATTACATTATGGCTCGCAAGTGGACGAACACCACCATGTGCGCAATGAGTGTGGTGTGTTTGATATTTCTCATATGAGCATTTTTGATATCCATGGCGCACAAGCCCAAGCATTTTTGCAATTGCTTCTGAGCAATGATGTCGCCCTTTTAACCACCGTGGGTGACGCACAACACAGCCTTCTGCTCAACGAGCAAGGCGGTATAATTGATGATTTAATGGTGTCTCGTACTGAAACTGGCTATCGCTTAGTCAGTAATGCGGTGACCCGTAGCCGAGTGCAAACCTGGTTTGAACAGCATGCGGCAACTTTTGCCTGCTCGGTGCAATGGCGTAATGATTTATGCCTGTTTTCTATTCAAGGCCCGTTAGCTCGTGAACGTTTATCTTCAATTTTAAGCTCATCGCGGGTGACTCTGATTCAAAATTTACAACATCATCAAACTGCGCAAGATGGTGATTGGTTTATCTCCTGCACCGGCTATACCGGTGAGGATGGTCTCGAAATTATGCTGCCTGCCACTCAAGCAGTGGATTTTATCAACGAACTGGTGGGCGCAGGTATTGCTCCAATTGGTATCGGTGCGCGCGACACTTTACGCTTAGAAGCCGGCTTCAACCTATACGGTTATGATACCAATGAGCATGTGTCACCATTGACTGCCAATATGGATCACCTGATTTGCTGGCAACCTGAATCACGAGATTTTATCGGCCGCCAAGCCTTGCAAGCTCAGCTCGAACGGGGCATTACAGAGAAACTGGTGGGCTTAGTACTTGAAGAGCGTGGCGTCTTACGTGCCGGACAGCCGGTACGTATTAATAGCCAAATCTCTGGCATGATCACCAGTGGCAGCTTTTCGCCCACACTGGGTAAAGCAATTGCTTTAGCCCGAGTGCCTGTGGACACCGGTGAGCGTGGCGAAGTGGAAATTCGTCACAAATGGTTCCCTGTACGAGTGGTTAAACCACGTTTTGTGCGTAACGGAAAAGTTCTTATTTAGTCTTGTCTGCAGTAGAGCAATAGCCTATAAATTACTCAGTGCGGTACAGCTTTAAGAAACCCTGACAATGTAAGGTTCTTATCTAACTGACCCATAATAAGCCCATAAACATATAAAAACGCATCGCACCTGTTAAGGATATTAATAATATGAGCACCATCCCTGCCGACTTACACTACGCCAGCACCCACGAATGGGCCCGCTTGGAAGCTGATGGCACTGTTTCGGTCGGTATAACCGATCACGCGCAAGAAGCTTTAGGCGATATTGTCTATTTAGAGCTGCCAGCACTGGATGCACAGTTAACCGCTGCCCAACCCATAGGTGTGGTTGAGTCAGTTAAAGCCGCATCGGATATCCATGCCCCCATCAGCGGCACCGTGATAGCAGTCAATGAAGATTTAACTGACGCACCTGAGGACGTTAATAGCCATCCTTACCAAAGCTGGTTTTATCGCTTACAACCGAGCAACCCGGATGAGTTGCAACAGTTGTTAGATGCCGCTGGTTATCAGGCCGTTTGCTAAGTCGGACGCTTTACTGCGTACGCTGCCAGACTTCAAAAGTATAAGCGGGCTCTTGCTCTTGGGCTGGATGCGTTTCTGCCTCTATTTGCTGCCAGTGCTGTGCATCCAGCACTGGGAAAAACGTATCCCCCTCTAACTCAAGATCAATCCGGGTTAAATACACCCGTTGCGCGAGCTGTAGCGCTGCTTGATAGAGTTGCCCGCCCCCTATTACCATTACTTCATCAGCGCCTTTCTGCGCTGCCCACTGATATCCACGCTGTAAGGCTGCATCAAGATCAGTAAAAACTTCAGCACCTTCAAGTTCTAAACCAGCTTGGCGGCTAATCACAATATTTAACCGTCCTGGCAAAGGTCGTCCCAGTGATTCCCAGGTTTTACGCCCCATAATGATCGGCTTACCCAAAGTCCGTTGCTTGAAATAGCGTAAATCTTCAGGCAAATGCCATGGCATTTGATTATCGCGACCAATCACCTGATTGCGCGTTGCCGCAACAATCAAACTCACCGGCAAGACATCTGACATAGGGCTACACCTCAAAAATAGTTAAGCTTATCAGTCTATCTTAAAGGATTTGCGCTGCATTAGCGTTATTCAGGCAGCATTATCAGGCACAATAGTGTTATTACCGTGATTCAAATGGAATGCTTGTGACCGACTCACTCTCATCTTTAAAAAAACTTTGGCTATGTGAATCCGTACGCTTGCGCGAAGAGCAGACTGGCTTACTGGAAGACACTGAAGCCTGCCGCAAAGCCCGTAGCAGCCAAGGTTCACTGGCTGAACGCTTACAGGTGCGCGGACTCTTTTTGGCCCACCGTGATGGCTTAGTGACCGCCCTACAACATTGGCTGCAAGGTGCCAAAATCGCCCTGTGGTTGTTGATTTTAAGCGCGCTGATATCGGGTTTTATTCTGGCCAAAACAGCGCTCAGCGGCCCACCCTCAGCCATTAATATTTTTTGGGCATTGGCTGGTCTGATCGGCTTAAACCTTCTGAGTTTAGTGGCTTGGTGTTTTAGTTTGCTGTTTTCTAGGCAAACCAGTTCGCCACTGAGCCAAGCGTGGCTGTGGTTAAGTAATAAGCTGGCCCGCGATGCCAAAGCTGCGCAATTAGCGCCGGCCTTACTGGTCTTACTGCAACGGCACAATATGCTGCGCTGGGGACTGGGACGTTTATTACACGGCTGGTGGTTAATTACGCTATGCGCAGCTTTGCTTACCTTAATCGCGTTATTAGCCACCCGCCGTTATGGCTTTGTCTGGGAGTCCACCATTGTTGCCAGCGATTCTTTTGTTATGTTGGTGCATTACCTGGGCCAGCCTGCTTCCTGGCTGGGCTTTGCGCTCCCCAGTAGCGAGCTGATTCAACACAGCGGCATACAAGCATTAGCCGATGAACACGCGCGGCATACTTGGGCCAGCTGGTTACTGGGCATGCTGTTAATTTACGGCATTGTGCCGCGCTTAATCTGCAGCTTATTTTGCACATGGCGTTGGCGCCGCGGTCTACAACGCTTGCAACTGAATGCTGACGACCCGGTTTGGCAGCCACTGCACGAACGGGTGCAACCCAGCAGTGAGCGTTTAGGCATAGTGGATGCGGCACCATCCAGCCTACCGAACAGTAGCGCTGGCTCGCAATTTTCTGGACACTCTGCCGTATTGCTTGCCATTGAGCTGGATGACAGTATTAGCTGGCCACCTGCACATCCTGCTCAGGTTTTAGATGCAGGCATTATCGATACCCGCGAGCAGCGCCGGCATATTCTTGAGCAACTGAGCGCCAACCCACCTGCACGCCTGCTGATTGTCTGCAATCCACAACGCTCAGCTGACCGTGGCACCTTGCACTTAATTGCCGAACTGTCCCGCACTGCTGCACAAACGCGCATCTGGTTGCTGCCCAGCACTGACAGTGCAGAGCGTTTAGACAGCTGGCAAGAACAGCTGGATGAATTAAAATTGCCCCATAGTCGCACTGCCCCTTGGGCTTGGCTGGAGAAAGGCGATGAATAAACCCACTGTGCCGTTAACCCTAGCTGTAGTCGGCCATACCAATGTCGGCAAAACCTCATTACTGCGCACCCTCACCCGTGATGTAGGCTTTGGCGCTATCTCCCATCGTCCCAGCACCACCCAACATGTTGAAGGCGCACGTTTATCGGTTGATGGTGAAGCGCTAATTGAGTTGTATGACACCCCTGGTTTTGAAGATGCCATCGCTTTATATGAGTACATTGAGCAGCTGCCACAGAGCAGCGAACGCTTAGACGGCCCCGAACAGGTACAACGTTTTCTCGATAGCAGCGAAGCTCGGCAGCGATTTG
>CAJDVK010000060.1_pt1 | contig 12375 bp, 9 predicted proteins | sample 7391401 | NCBI WGS metagenome assembly CAJDVK01 (sample SAMEA7055696, study PRJEB34461) | soil metagenome | biome: terrestrial ecosystem; feature: Peninsula; material: soil | place: Antarctica | collected 2016
GGTATTGGTTTGGCGCGCGGTATCGGTGCGCTTAATCTACGGGTCATTGGTTCTATCTTTATGTCATGGGCAATTACCTTGCCCGCCGGTGCATTCCTCGCCATCGTGTTCTTTAGTATTTTGAAACTGATCTTTCTATAATACTGACACGGCGTTTTTCAGGTACTGCGCAATTGCGTATTACCTGAAAAAACGGCACTGTTCTACTCTACTGCGTGACAGCCCACTGCTGTAGACACCTATACCCTTTTCGCTGTCGCCATGACTGGACGCACTCATGCACGATTACGTTAACTCGCTCCGCCACTCATTACCTTATATCAACGCTCACCGTGAACGAACCTTTGTGGTGATGTTGCCGGGCGAGAGTATTGCCCATGAAAACTTTGGCAATACTGTGCATGATTTAGTCTTGCTGCACAGCCTAGGTGTGCGTTTAGTCTTGGTGTTTGGCTCACGCCCACAAATTGAAGCGCGTTTAACCGCACAAGGTTTGCACTCCCATTATCATCAAGACCTGCGCATCACCGATGCTGCAACGCTTAGCTGTGTACTGGACTCAGTCGGTCAACTGCGCGCATTTATGGAAGCGCGTTTATCCATGGATATGGCTGCCTCACCGATGCACGGCGCACGCTTAAGGGTGGCCGGCGGCAACTTGGTGACTGCACGCCCTTTAGGGGTGATTGATGGTGTCGATTATCTGCACACCGGTGAAGTACGCCGCATCGACAGTAAAGGCATTAACCGTTTGCTGGATGACCGCACCATTGTACTGCTGCCACCCATGGGTTATTCACCCACTGGTGAAACATTTAACTTAGCCTGTGAAGATATCGCTACTCGCGCAGCCATAGAGCTGCAAGCGGACAAACTGCTCCTATTCAGCGCAGAAAAGGGCTTGCTCGACGCCACCGGGCAGTTAATTCGCGAGCTGTCAGCGCAAGATGCTGAGCAACACCTGCGCCGCCTGCAAGACAGCCAACAGCGTGAGCAAAGCGAACTTTTACAAGCTGCGGTGAGTGCTTGCCGCGGTGGTGTGCCCCGCTGCCATATTGTTAGCTATCACCTTGATGGTGCCTTGCTCACAGAAATGTTTACCCGGGACGGTTGCGGCACCTTGGTGGATCAAGGCCAGTTTGAACAGGTTCGCGAAGCGCACATTGAAGACGTGGGCGGCCTACTTGAGCTGATTCGTCCACTTGAAGAGCAAGGCGCCCTCGTACGGCGCTCACGGGACTTAATCGAGCGCGAAATTAACCAATTCAGTATTGTTGAGCGGGATGGTTTAATCATTGCCTGTGCGGCGCTTTACCCTTTTCCCGAACAAGCCACCGCTGAACTAGCCTGCCTAGCAGTCCATCCTGATTACCGCCACGGTGGACGTGGTGATGTGCTTTTAGAGCGCATCGAGCAACGGGCACGGGCTTTACAGCTAGACTCTCTTTTTGTTCTTACCACCCGTACTGCACACTGGTTCCAAGAACGCGGCTTCCAAGCCTGTGCGCTGGAGCAGCTTCCCAGTAGCAAAGCATCACTGTATAACTTTCAGCGTAACTCTAAAGTTTTTCGCAAAACCTTAAGCTAATAGTTTTACCAACTAAAAACTATTAGAGTGCAAATATGTTGCTGGACTCAATCAGCTGCACAGCAACTTATCAGCGCAACCCTCAACCATTATATGGTGTGTTGCGTTTATAATAACTAAGGAGAACTCCCATGATTAAAGGCAAAACCCTAGCATGGGCCCTGTCCATGACCCTCGCAGGCATGACCTTGGGCGGAACAGCACAGGCCGAAGAAAAATACATCACCATTGGTACCGGTGGGCAAACCGGAGTCTATTATGTGGCAGGTCAATCCATCTGCCGTTTTGTTAACCGTGACAGCAAAACCAGTGGCATTCGTTGTAATGCGCCGGCCAGTGGCGGTGGTGTGGCGAACGTAAATGGTATTCGCAGTGGTGAATTTAACTTCGGTGTCATGCAATCCGATCATCAATATAAAGCGATGAAAGGTTTAGCGCCTTTTGCAGCTGAAGGTCCGATGGATGATATGCGCGCCTTGTTCTCACTGCAAAGTGAAGTCTTTACTGTCTTGGCCCGTCGCGACGCACACATTGCTAACTTTGATGATTTAAAAGGTAAGCGCGTCAATATCGGTAACCCAGGTTCAGGTCAGCGCGACACCCTTGAAGAAATCATGGCAAAGAAAGGCTGGGATCGTAGCAGTTTTGCTTTAGCCGCCGAACTCAAAGCAGCCGAGCAAGCCAGTGCCCTCAATGACAATAACATTGATGCCATGACCTACTTTGTCGGTCACCCTAACGGTGCTATTCAAGAAGCGACCACCACAGTAGATGCGGTTTTAGTTCCTGTTACTGGTCCTGAAATTGATGCGCTACTCGCAGAAAAGAGCTACTACACCAAAGCAGAGATTCCAGGTGGTATGTATACCGGTAATGATCTGCCCACCCCTTCTATTGGTGGTAAAGCAGTGCTCTCAACCAGCAGCAATACCAGTCCTGATTTAGTCTATCAAATGGTCAAATCGGTCTTTGATAACCTTGATCGCTTCAAACGTTTGCACCCTGCCTTTAAAGATTTAAAAGCAGAAGAAATGATTGAAGCCGGTTTATCAGCGCCGCTGCATGAAGGTGCTGTACGTTATTATAAAGAACAGGGTTGGATGGAATAGCTGACGGTTAGACAGTTGTACTCACTCAATACGCCAATGCTCGACCGCGCACTGGCGTATTAACTCTTTAAAGATCCTAAGCAGGTTTGCTGCCATGTCCGATAAACACCTTTCCGCTGAAGAATTGATAGCCCAAGATTCAGGTGCGCGTTTGCCTGAGGGCATCATGGCGCAAGTTATCGCTGGCTTGGCTTTACTCTGGTCACTGTTTCAACTTTGGATTGCTTCACCACTGCCATTTATTCTGCGCATTGGTGTATTTAACGACACTGAAACACGCTCTATCCATCTAACCTTTGCTTTATTGTTGGCTTTTTTGGCCTACCCTGCTTTTAAGCGCTCACCGCGTAACCGCGTACCCTTAGTTGATATTGCGCTCGGCTTAATCGCCGCCGCCAGTGCCGCTTACTTATTTATCTTTTATCAGGATCTTGCTTTACGCCCAGGTACTTTAACTACCGCTGATTTGGTGACCGCCTGTATCGGCATTCCAATGCTGTTGGAGGCCACGCGGCGTACTTTAGGCCCACCACTGGCAATCATCGCCTTACTGTTTTTGACCTACAGTATTGCCGGTCCTTATATGCCGGATATGCTGGCTCACCGCGGGGTGAGCTTTACTGCTCTAGCCAATCACCAGTGGATCACCACCGAAGGGGTATTCGGCATTGCCCTGGGCGTATCAACCAGTTTTGTTTTCTTGTTTGTCCTGTTCGGTGCTTTATTAGAGCGTGCGGGCGCAGGCAACTATTTTATTCAGCTGGCCTTTAGCTTGCTCGGCCATATGCGCGGCGGCCCAGCTAAAGCTGCGGTGGTTGCCTCTGGTCTAACCGGCATGATTTCCGGCTCTTCCATTGCCAACGTTGTCACCACCGGTACTTTCACTATTCCAATGATGAAAAAGGTTGGTTTTTCGTCAGAAAAAGCCGGTGCCGTTGAAGTCGCCTCTTCCGTTAACGGCCAAATTATGCCGCCAGTTATGGGTGCAGCGGCTTTTTTAATGGTGGAGTACGTTGGTATTTCCTATTTGGAAATTATTAAACATGCCTTTTTACCAGCAGCAATTTCCTATATTGCGCTACTCTATATCGTCCATTTAGAAGCGCTTAAATTAGGCATGCAACCCATTGGCACTCAGCAGCCAAAACCTTGGCTGCGCCGTTTAGTGGGCTTTGCTTTTGGTACTGCCCTTATTTCAGGCATATCTTTATTGGTGTATTACGGTTTAGGTTGGCTTAAACCTGTACTGGGTGAACACGCACTCTTAGGCATTGGAATTTTGCTCGCTATCACCTATTTAGGTCTGCTAAAAATCGCCGCCAGCAACCCACCACTGCCTCTAGACGACCCTGATAAACCCTTAGAAGAGCTGCCCAAAACCCGTATCGTGCTTCTATCCGGTTTGCACTTTATTTTGCCGGTGATCGTTCTGGTCTGGTGCTTGATGATTGAGCGTTTATCCCCTGGGCTTTCAGCATTCTGGGGTAGTGTTATGCTGATTTTCATTCTGCTCACCCAGCGCCCAATCTTGACCTGGATGCGCAGCGACCGCAGCTATAATCATGGTGGCTGGCTCGATGGTGCACTTGATCTACGTGAAGGTATGATTGCTGGTGCGCGTAATATGGTCGGTATTGGTATTGCCACAGCGGCAGCGGGCATGATTGTTGGTGCGGTATCACAAACGGGTGTTGGTTTGGTCTTGGCTGACCTTGTGGAGTTACTCTCAATGGGTAACTTGCTCTTGATGCTGATACTCACTGCCGTATTCAGTTTAATCCTCGGCATGGGTCTACCAACCACGGCCAACTACATTGTCGTTTCCAGTTTACTAGCGCCAGTTGTGGTGGCCCTCGGTCAGCAAAACGGTTTAATTGTGCCCTTGATTGCCGTACACCTGTTTGTCTTTTACTTTGGCATTATGGCTGATGTCACACCGCCAGTAGGCTTGGCTTCATTTGCCGCGGCGGCTGTGTCTAAAGGCGACCCCATAAAGACAGGTGTACAAGCTTTCTATTACAGCTTACGCACGGCGTTACTGCCATTTTTATTCATCTTTAATACTGACTTACTGTTGATTAACGTTAGCTTTATACACGGTATCTTGATCTTTATTGTCGCCACTGTGGCCATGTTGATTTTTGCCGCCGGTACCCAAGGCTGGTTTATCACCCGTAGTCGTTGGTACGAAAGCATCCTACTGCTGTTGGTGGCGTTTACCTTATTCCGCCCCGGTTTCTGGATGGATATAGTCCATGACCCATACCAAAATATTCCTCCCAGCCAAATGGTTCAAGCCCTCGGCCAGGTTGATGAAGGCAGTCAGTTACGCTTACGTATCCAAGGTGAGGATGGCATCGGCGAGCCACGGGAGTTCGTTATCTTGCTTCCCGTACCTGCCGGTGACAGTGGTGCAGCGCGTCTGGATGCTTTGGGCTTAATGCTGATCGAAGAAGATGGCAAAACCCTCATTGATAATGTCGCTTTTGCCAGCCCAGCTGCAGATCTAGGTTTAGAGTTTGATCAGGAAATTGTCTTAGTGCGCGCGCCAACCGATCGCATGCGTAAAGAAATCATGTGGATTCCTGGCTTATTACTGCTATTGGCTGTCAGTGCCTTACAATGGCGCAGAAAACGCTTAATGAAGCCGCAACTCAAAGCCAGCCACCCGCAAATAGCCCACTGATTAAAGGAACTTAAAAAACAATATGCAACAATCCATCTTAGTTACCGGTGGAGCCGGTTATATCGGCTCACACACTACACTAGCACTGCTTGAAGCAGGCCATAATGTCATTGTGCTAGACAACCTTGCTAATAGCTCATTGGAGTCATTGCGCCGCGTTGAGCGTATTTGTGGTAAAGCCGCCACCTTTATTGAAGGTGATATTCGTGACCGTGCTCTGTTAGATTCAATTTTTGCGCGCCACTCCATTCAAGCAGTCTTGCACTTTGCAGGCTTAAAAGCGGTGGGTGAAAGCGTAGAACAACCACTGGCTTATTATGAGAATAACGTCAGTGGCAGTGTGGTGCTATTTCAGGCAATGGCTGCAGCGGGCGTGTTTAAGCTGGTATTTAGCTCTTCAGCCACTGTGTATGGTGAGCCTAAGCAGATGCCAATTAGCGAAGACTGCCCCACTGGTACGCCAACCAATCCTTATGGCCGCTCCAAGCTGATGATTGAAGAGATCCTGCATGATTTGGCCATTTCTGAACCACGCTGGAGTATCGCTTTACTGCGTTACTTTAATCCAGTGGGTGCCCATGCCAGCGGCTTGATTGGTGAAGATCCAAACGGGATACCGAATAACTTACTGCCCTACATCAGCCAAGTGGCTGTGGGTAAGTTACAAAAATTATCGGTCTACGGCGGAGACTACCCCACCACCGATGGCACTGGGGTACGTGACTATATCCATGTGGTGGACTTAGCCAATGGCCACTTAAAAGCCTTAGACGTCATCTGCGCAGCACAAGGTGTCCATATCTGGAATTTAGGTACTGGTCAGGGTTATAGCGTTCTACAAATGATCCATGCTTTTGAGCAAGCCGCTGGTGTCACTGTTCCCTATACTGTGGTCGCACGACGCAGCGGTGATATCGCCGAATGCTGGGCCGATCCCAAAAAAGCAGCCCGGGAGTTAAACTGGAAAGCCGAGCATAGCTTGGCCGATATGATGCAAGACACCTGGCGCTGGCAACAAAATAACCCTAATGGGTTTAACAGCTAAACGGAAGGCAAGATCATCTGCGCAAGAGCAGTCTAGTTAAATGCTAGATCACTAACGCTTTAAAAAAGCTGCCTTACTACTGAGTTTAATCCCAGCCAGTAAAGCAGCTTTTCGTTAACAACCCATCAGATAACTTAGTATTGATCGTTTCTGTTTGTCACAACACCTCGACCTGTACTGCAGTAACCTTGTGTTATTATTTAAAGTTCTTCTGAATTAATTTACTGAACCAGCCCACGATACCGGCGCGGAACATCAGTACACAAAGAACAAAAATCACCCCTAGAATCACATGCACCCAATCACCCAATGGGCCACTGCTTAAATAGGTTTGTAAAGTGACCACAATACTTGCTCCGACAAAAGGCCCAAGTACGGTGCCAACTCCACCGAGCAACGTCATCAGAATAACTTCACCAGACATATGCCAATGCGCATCGGTTAAGGACGCTAGCTGGTAAACCACAGTTTTGGTCGCGCCGGCTAAGCCAGTTAAACCTGCCGATAGTACAAACGCTAATAACTTATGCGCATCAACGTTGTAGCCTAACGACACCGCTCGTGGCTCATTTTCGCGAATCGCTTTCAGCACTTGCCCATAGGGCGAATGAATCGTGCGCTGAATCAGCAGAAAACCCAAGACAAACACCGCCAACACAAAGTAATACATATTCAGGTTATCTTTAAGGTTGATAAACCCAAATAAATGTCCACGGGGCACGCCTTGTAAGCCATTCTCACCACCAGTGAAGCTCGACTGCATATACATAAAGAATACGAGCTGGGCCAAGGCTAAAGTAATCATGGCAAAGTAAATACCTTGACGACGAATCGCCAATAAGCCAAAACCTAACCCTAAAGCAGCAGAGGCTGCAGTGCCTGCCAGAATACCCACTTCAGTACTTAACCCACTGTACTCAGTTAGAACAAAGCCTGTGATATAACCACCGGTCGCTAAAAAAGCGGCATGACCAAAGGACAGCAAGCCTGCATAGCCAAGTAGCAAGTTAAACGCACAAGCAAAGAGTGCAAAGCACAATAGCTTCATCAAAAACACCGGATAGATGCCAAAAGGTGCCACTAAGGCTACGGCAATAAATACGGCAAAAAACACTTTATTACGTCGACTGGCGGCTCTGCGCCGCTCACGCTCAACGCGAATACGTTGCTGCTGTACAGGGGTTTTGATTGCTTCAGACATGTTATGTCTCCTTACCAAATAAGCCCGCTGGACGCACTAACAACACCAGCACCATAACTAGAAAAACCACTGTATTGGCCGCTTCTGGGTAAAACACCTTAGTTAAACCTTCGATCAGCCCCATCAGTAATCCGGTAACAATCGCCCCCATAATTGAGCCCATGCCGCCAATCACCACCACGGCAAAAACCACGATCAACAAGTTCGCGCCCATGCCCGGCGCAACCGGATAAATCGGCGCCGCCAATACACCAGCAAAAGCTGCAAGTGCAGCGCCGTAGCCATAGGTTAAAGTGATAAGCAAAGGTACGTTAATACCAAAGGCTTGCATCAACTTTGGGTTCTCCGTTCCCGCTCGCAAATACGAACCCAATCGCGTTCGCTCAATCATGTACCAGGTCAGAAAACACACCACCAATGCGGCAACAATCACCCAAGCACGGTATTTAGGTAAGAACATAAAGCCTAAATTAAAGCCACCCTTCAATGCATCTGGCATCGGGTAGGAGCTGCCCGAGACACCAAACAACTTGACAAATAGACCTTCAATAATCAGGGCTAAGCCAAAGGTTAGCAGCAAGCCATAGAGGTGATCCTCACCGGCAATTCTGCGTAGTAAGCCTTTCTCAATTGCCATGCCGATCAGGCCAACAGTAAGTGGCGCTAAAAACAGGGCAAACCAGTAATTAACCCCCAAATATTGCAGGCCCAACACGGTGACAAACGCACCCAACATATACAATGCACCGTGGGCAAAGTTAATGATGCGCAGTAAGCCAAAAATAATCGCTAAACCCAAACTTAACAGCGCATAAAATGCCCCATTAATCAGTCCAAGCAAGAGCTGCCCCAATAACACACCGAGGGGAATTCCAAAAAGCATCGTCATGGTTGTCACCCACTCCAAAGAGCCGTTACAGCTCAGCTGCAACGGCGCATAACGGCATTAAACAATCAGTTGTTAATAAGTTTGCACTGGCTTTCAGCCAATGGACGATAGGCTTGATCAGCTGGGATGGTGCGCAGTATTTTATATAAATCCCACTCAGAACTAGACTCTGATGGTTTCTTCACTTGCGCTAAGTACATGTCATGCACCATGCGACCGTCTTCACGTAACTGGCCATTTTTAGCGAACATGTCGTTAATTGGGGTTTCAATCATTTTTGCCCGAACCACTTGCGAGTCATCCGAGTCCGTCTCTTTTACCGCATTGAGGTAATGCATCGTGGATGAATACACACCGGCATGGGTCATACTGGGCATACGACCAACACGATCGTAATAACGCTGTGACCATTCCCGGGTCTCATCGTTCATGTCCCAGTACCAACCGGTGGTCAGCATCAGATCCTGAGTTACATCCAAACCCATAGAATGCACATCATTTAAGAACACCACCATACCGGCTAACTGTTGACCAGACTGCGCTACGCCAAACTGGCTGGCAGTTTGTAGCGCATTGACTAAGTCAGCGCCAGCATTGGCCAATGCTACGACTTCTGCGCCAGAACCCTGCGCTTGCAGAATATAAGAGGAGAAGTCACTACTTGGGAAAGGATGACGTACTTTACCTACGACCTTGCCCCCTTCAGACTCAACCACTTTGGTAATATCTGCCTCTAAAGAGTGGCCAAAGGCATAGTCCGCCGCAAGGATAAACCAATCCTTACCACCTTCTTCTAGGACCGCATGGGCAGTACCATTGGATAATGCATAGGTGTCATAGGTCCAATGAATATGGTTCGGCGAACAGTACTCATTGGTTAATGAGGAGGAGGCTGAAGCTGAAATAAGTGCCAGTTTATCTTCTTGCTCAACAATTTTATTAACCGCCATCACCACCGATGTTGCAGCCAAGCCAGTAATCACATCGACGTTTTTCTCATCAATCCACTGACGTACAGTATTAGCCCCCACATCCGGTTTATTAAGGTCATCGGCATTGAAAATAACAATATTTTTGCCATTCACTTTACCGCCGAAATCCTCAACGGCCATTTTTAATGCTTCTAGGCCACCTGGACCGGACAGATCGCGGTAGGTACCCGACATATCAGCTAGGTAACCAATACGCACTTCATCATCACTGATTGCTGCATGGGCTGTGCTGGACAGTAAACCTGCCGCTAAGATTAGACTGATTGTTTTTCTTAAACCTTTCATAAAACACCTTTTTAATTTTATTGTTGTTGTCACACTAAGTGGTTTCTTACCAGGCTTCTCGACTGAGAAATATGCTATACACCTAAGCTTTTACTTAAATACTCCTGCTTGGAAGCCAAGTCAGCGGCACTGATTTCATCAATAATTTTCCCGTGCTCCATTAAATAGTGGCGATCAGCCAATGGCGCAGCAAAACGGAAATTCTGCTCGACCAGCACAATGGTCAAACCTTTTTCTTTAAGTTTGATCAACACTTCAGCCAACTTCTGCACAATCACTGGCGCTAGGCCCTCAGTGATCTCATCCAGTAATAATAAGTTGGCACCGGTGCGCAAAATACGCGCCATAGCTAACATTTGCTGCTCACCGCCAGACAAGCGAGTCCCTTGACTAAAACGGCGCTCATACAGGTTAGGGAACATTTCATACAATTCATCCAGCCCCATACCGCCACTGCGCACAGTCGGTGGCAAGAGTAGATTTTCTTCGACATTCAGGCTGGCAAATATTCCTCGCTCTTCTGGACAAAAACCCACCCCAAGACGAGGAATATGGTGCGCGGGAATAGTCATGGTTTCAGTGCCATTGATCATGATTGAGCCACTGCGCTTGCCGACCATATTCATAATCGCGCGTAAGGTTGTACTGCGGCCGGCACCATTACGGCCCAGTAAAGTGACCAGCTCACCGCGGCGCACCACCATATTCACACCATGCAAAATATGCGACTGCCCGTAATAAGCATGTAAATCCTCAACCAGCAGCTGTTCACGATTGGATGCATTCATACCGCCACCTCTTCGGTTGCTGCGGTACCTAAGTAGGCCTCACGTACATCTGGGTTAGCCGAGACTGCGGCATAATCCCCTTCAGCTAAAATGGAGCCACGCGCCAGCACAGTAATCGCATCACACAAACGACTGACTACACTCAAGTTGTGTTCAACCATTAACACCGTGCGTCCCACCGCTGCGCGACGTACGAGGTCCACCACCATATCAACATCTTCTTGGCCCATGCCTTGGGTTGGCTCATCTAGCAGCAACATCACTGGGTCTAAGGCCATGGTGGTGGCCAGCTCTAATGCGCGTTTACGGCCATAGGACAGCTCATTGGTCACCGTATCGGCAAAACCACCTAGGCCGACCTCCTCTAATAACTCCATAGCACGATCGTTTAAACTATTTAAAGTGCGCTCTGACTTCCAAAAGTGAAATGAATTACCTTGCTTACTTTGCAAGGCCACACGCACATTTTCCAAGACAGTCATTTCTCCAAACACCGCAGAAATCTGGAATGAGCGGACCAAGCCTAACTTGGCAATCTGATTCGCACGGGTGCCTGTAATGGCTTTGCCTTGGAAAAGAATCTCGCCGCGGGTCGGCGGTAAAAAATGAGTTAATAAGTTAAAAAATGTAGTTTTTCCGGCACCATTGGGGCCAATTAAGGCATGGATATGGCCTTTTTTAACTTTTAAATCAACATTATTGACGGCGGTAAAGCCACGAAACTCCTTGGTTAACCCATGGGTTTCTAAAATAATATCCGATGACATGTACAGCCCTCTAACCTTGATTATTGTTGTTGGTTATTAGCTTTATAGGTGCTTTACCTTTACGTTAACGATAACAATAAAAATGTTTTTAAAGCAAGGGCGGTTGACCAAAGTACGACTAATAAGCCAACCGCCCGCGCTTACGCTTTAGCCCATCAAAACTTAAAGGTGTAGTTAACAATCACACGGTTTTCATCAACGTCAGTGGTGTGTGAGCCACGGTACATCACATTGCGCACTAATAAACCCAGGTCTTTTAACGGACCAGATTGAATGGTGTAGCCGAACCACCTATCTTAAAGTTGTCACCACTGGCATAACGCGCCATTAAATTAAGACCTGGCACACCAATTTGCGCAAAGTTATAGTCATAGCGTACTTGCCAAGAATCTTCTTTAGCACGCAAAAATGGCTGGTAAGTTAAAGTATTCATCGTCCATGGGTCAGTACCACCGCCTAAATAGGGTGTTCCTGTTTTACCACTGGAATCTTGATAACCTAAGCCCAACCAGTGCCCCGCATAACCCAGCGAGAACATACCACTGGCTAAACGGTTATCAACGTTGGTGTTGCCCTTATCCGAGCTTTTAAAGTAGCGCAGGTCGGTCTTAAATTTAAAGTCTTCAGTTAGATCAGTTAAGAACTGTAGATTGGCATGGTGCTGACTGTAGTTGTCTTTCAGTTCAGCATAATAGTAAGTACCCGTCAGGCCTGGGATAAACTGATAACTGGCGCCACCATAATTAAATTTATTACTTCTTACACCACCCGTTGCACCATCGGCAGCCATGACCATATTTTCGTAGTTGGTCGAATCACGTAAACGTACTTTCTGAAATTGCCCCGCGGTTAAAGTTAGATTTTCAATGTCTTTCGATTGAATCTGCCCGCCTTGAAAAGTCTGTGGCAACATGCGTGTATCATTGCGAAAGGCAATGGGTAGCACAGGCTCGTGAGTGCCTACCGTCAATACTGTTTCAGACACTTTGGCCTTACCAGTAAAACCAACAAAACCGTGATTGTCA
>CAJDVK010000058.1_pt1 | contig 12321 bp, 11 predicted proteins | sample 7391401 | NCBI WGS metagenome assembly CAJDVK01 (sample SAMEA7055696, study PRJEB34461) | soil metagenome | biome: terrestrial ecosystem; feature: Peninsula; material: soil | place: Antarctica | collected 2016
TGGAAGACACCCGGGAAATGCTGGACAACGTGCAGTATATGCCGACTCGCGGGCGCTATAAGGTGTACCTGATTGACGAGGTGCACATGCTTTCGACCAGTTCTTTCAACGCCTTGTTGAAGACTCTGGAGGAGCCGCCGCCTTACGTTAAATTTTTATTAGCCACCACGGACCCACAAAAATTACCGGCCACGGTACTCTCGCGCTGTTTGCAGTTCTCTTTAAAGAATATGCCCCCTGAGCCCATTGTTGGCCATTTACAAAATGTCTTAACCAGCGAAAATATTCCCTTTGAGGATGATGCGCTGTGGCTGCTCGGGCGTGCGGCTGATGGCTCCATGCGTGATGCCATGAGTCTGACTGACCAAGCGGTATCCTTTGGTGATGGCAGTGTGCTGGCGGACGATGTGCGCGCCATGCTGGGTACCCTGGATCAGAGTCTGACTGACCAAGCGGTATCCTTTGGTGATGGCAGTGTGCTGGCGGACGATGTGCGCGCCATGCTGGGTACCCTGGATCAGGGGCAAATCTATGGCGTGTTAAAAGCCTTGATTGCTGGCGATGCCCGCGCGGCGCTGAGTGCTGTGGCGCATTTAGCCGAACATGGTCCGGATTGGGCCGGTGTCTTGGCAGAAATTCTCAATGCATTGCACCGCATTGCCATTGCCCAGCTGATGCCCGATGCCATTGATAACGGGCAGGGTGATCGTGAGCAGGTGCTTGAATTGGCCGCGGTGATTCCAGCAGAAGATGTACAGTTTTATTACCAGTTGGGTTTAATCGGTCGCCGTGATTTACCGCTGGCGCCCGATCCCCGTGATGGTTTTGAAATGGTGCTGCTGCGTATGCTGGCCTTTCGTCCAGCCAGCTTGCCCGGCACGCCACCGTCCACCACCCTGATTCAGCCTGAGCCGGCGGTTGGTCACAGCCAATCAGCGCAGAGCAATTCAGCAATGGCTGTGCAGCCCGCAATAGAGGCGGCTGGCCAGTCAGCGCACGCGCAAGCGACTCCAGTACCGGCAGAGGCTGCAGCGTCGGCCCCGGCTGTAACTCAGGCGCAGCCTGGATCGACTGAGCCTGTTGCTCAGCATACGCCAGCGCAAGCAAACCCTGCGCCTGCGGCTGAAGAAATTTATGCGCCTTGGGAAGAGCCGCCGCTGAGCCAGCCCATGCCGCCTGAGGTCAGTGAAAAACCACTTGATCGGGCTGCAGTAGAGCCAGAGGTTGCGGCTGCCAAGTTGGCAGCAGTAGCACAAGCTAGCGAAGCATCCACAACAGATGCAGCTCGCACTGTTACAGCAGCAACGCAGCCTGCAGAGCCAGAGTCAGAAACTGCAGCGCTATCAGCAGCCGCAACTCAGGTAAGTCCGCCTGCAATTTCCAGTGAAAGCAGCAGTGCAGATGATCAGTATGCACCGTATTCTGAACAGGATTATGCCCAAGCACTAGCCAGTGGGGATGGCGAGGATGATGAAGAGTATCTGGCTGCGAGCAATCGTTTTCAGGATTATGTTGAGTTACCGAGCTTCAGTGACGATGAGCCCGTTTTTGCTCAGGGTGCTAACGATGATGCAGACTTAAAGCCTGATATTCCCCCAGCTTCAGGTTTGGCCGCAGAATGGCAAAATTTATTTTTACAGTTGAATTTGGCCGGCATGACCCACAGTATTGCAGCTAATACTGTGTTGGTTGAGAAAAGTTCTGCTGCTTGGTTGTTGCATTTAGACCCAAATCACAGCGCTTTATTTAATAAAACCCAGCAGCAGCGCATCAATGATGCAATCAATACCTTACAGGGTACCGAGATTGAGCTGCAGATCGAGTTGCACACACCGGATCAAGAAACACCGGCTTTGGCATTGCTGCGCAAGCAAGCTAAACGGCAACATGAAGCAGAAGCTGAGATTCACGCTGATCCAGTGATTTTGCAGCTGATGGATACATTTGGCGCTACAATCAGCGCTAATAGCATTGAACCCCTAGATAGATAATGAGGAATCCAAGATGAAAGGTGGTATGGCTGGCCTGATGAAGCAGGCGCAACAAATGCAAGAAAAAATGCAGAAAATGCAAGAAGAATTGGCCAATGCAGAAGTTACCGGTGAGTCCGGTGCTGGCTTAGTCAGTGTGGTTATGACCGGTCGCCATGATGTGCGTCGAGTCAATATTGATGACAGTTTATTGCAGGAAGAAAAAGAAATTCTCGAGGATTTAATCGCCGCAGCAATGAATGACGCGGTGCGTAAGGTTGAGAAAAACAGTCAAGAAGGTATGGCTGGTATGACGGAAGGGATGCAATTACCACCGGGCTTTAAAATGCCATTCTAAGCATATTGTACTCAGCAGGCCCCAGCTATTGTGGTCTGCTGTGGTGCAGCTTGAGCAGTAACTCCCTAGTATCAAGCAGAAAAGATGTATTTATTTCCCTTTAACTATGCTGAGACGTTATGTCATTTAGTCCGTTAATTCGTCAATTGATTGATGCATTCCGCGTATTGCCAGGGGTGGGACAGAAAACTGCCCAGCGTATGGCTTTACAGTTGTTGGAGCGCGATCGTAGCGGTGGGCAACGCTTAGCCCAGGCTTTAACTGAAGCCATGTCAGGGGTTGGTTATTGCCGTTCTTGCCGCAGTTTAAGCGAGGACGACATTTGCCATCTGTGCAATGACCTGCGCCGTGATGACAGTTTAATGTGTGTGGTGCAGGGGCCCATGGATGTGTTTGCGGTTGAGCAAACCGGTTATCGCGGACGCTACTTTGTCTTAAAGGGCCATCTGTCGCCTTTGGATGGGTTGGGTCCAGAAGCCATTGGTATTCCGGAATTGCTCGAACGCATCAATAGCGGTCATTTTACCGAAGTGATCTTAGCCACGAACCCCACGGTTGAAGGCGAAGCCACAGCGCATTACATTGCGCAACTCCTCTCTGATAAAGAATTATCTATTTCACGCCTGGCCCATGGCATGCCCTTGGGTGGTGAGCTGGAAATGGTTGATGGCGGCACCTTAAGCCATGCCTTTGCTGGACGCAGACCGATCCAGTTTTAGTTGGACTGCGTTTGTGTAAGCGTCGGCGTAATAACTGTTTAAAACCTTGCTGTGCTGTACTTTAAGTTGCATCTCAGCACAAAAGACTGCGCTGAGCACTAGATAACACTATTTTATTATATCAATATAAATTATACTTATAAGTGAATTGGCCTTGGCCGACAGATACAGCGTGTTTGCTATGCATCTGTTGAGCCTATTTGGGCAGTATATTGATTGATTAAAGGGGTTAAAATGTCTAACAAAGTCTTAACGCCTCAGGCGGCGCAAGAATTATTGGCGCAAGGCGCTGTTATGGTGGATATCCGTGGTGCTGATGAGTATGCCCGTGAGCATATTGCTGATGCCAAGCATATGCCCATGGAACAATTAAGCAGCCAAGGTATGCCAAATAATGAAGCCAATGCAGTGATTTTTCACTGTAACTCAGGTAATCGCACAGTGATGAATTCCGGAGTGCTGGATAACTGCGCGAGCTGTGAAGTGTATATTTTGGAAGGTGGCTTGGACGGCTGGAAAAAAGCTGGCTTACCGGTGGTAAGAGACGCTAAGCAGCCGTTGGAGTTGCAACGTCAAGTGCAAATTGGCGCCGGTTTAATGATTTTATTGGGCGTTATTCTAGGCACTACAGTTGCGCCAGGCTGGTATGCACTGTCTGGATTTGTGGGCGCGGGCTTAATTATGGCGGGCATCACAGGTTTCTGTGGCTTGGCGCGTATGTTGCTGGTCATGCCTTGGAACAAGAAGATGGCTAAATAAAGTCAGTTAATTATTCAGGCAAGCTGGCACTCAGCTCGCCTGAATAATGTTGTGTAAGCTCTTAGCCAAGAGCTGGCGCCACGTTAGTACCTACAAGTCTATTTAAAATAGTGCAGAATTTAGCATAATTCTCACGTGTTTATATTTGCAATGACTGTGCAGGTCACTTAAGCGGCGCGATGAGTAGGTTGATAGCAAATTTTGGCAAGAATTGAGCTTATAAAACCAAAGCAACCAATAGTAGGGTTTCTTGAAACTCAACCGCAGCACCTAAGGTGTCGCCGGTATAGCCGCCTAACCGTTGCTTAAGTGCAGCGCGATAACCCACTAATACTCCAAGCCAAACCATCAACAGCAAAAATAATTTCTCTTGCAGCATTGGTACCGCCAGTAGGGCCAAAGCAACCGCCATCACTGTGACTTTAGTTTTGCTGGCGGCGTTTTGCGTTGCGCTGACCATGCCCTGCTGACGTATATAGGGGGTAGTCGCCATTAGGCCAATAATACCCGCTCTGGCTAGCATCGGAATCAACAGCAGACCGCCAAAGAGCAGGCCAATATTGCTCTGGGCTTGCTCTAATAGTGCGGTAATCGCGGCAAACTTAACCAGTAAAACCAGCAGCATAGCCGCAACCGCCATCGCACCGACCCGCGGGTCTTTCATGATTTCTAGAGTACGCTGATGATCGCCTAAACCGCCAACCCAGGCATCTGCAGTATCAGCGACACCATCTAAGTGCATGGCGCCGGTGAAATACACCCACAGCGCCAAAACTAAAGCAGCAACTAAGATCACCGACGCGTGCGGATTGTATAGAAAGCACAGCAACACCAAGGCGACTAAGAGCAAGCCGAGTAAGGCGCCGACTATGGGGTAAAACCACATCGCCGCTTGTTGCACCTCGGTATCCATGCGCTTTAAATAAGGTCCAGGTACGCGGCTTAAAAAAATCACTGCATACCAAAAACCCCAGTAATAGGTACTCATAGCTCTGTACCATCCATGCTTTCGAGGCTGATCCATTGTTGCGCTTGGCCTTGGTACTCGGCGGTGATCACTTTAAAACTCATTACTGCGGCGTAAGGTAAGCTGAGTTTATTCATCGCATTGGGCGCCAGCTCAAGTAGATGCTGGGCCAGTACCCGCATCACGCCGCCATGGGTCACCACTAAAATTCTTTTACCTTGGTGAGTGCTTAATAATTGCTGCCAAGCCAGCAGCGCACGCTCTTGCAGAGCAGCCGTGGATTCACCTTGTGGGGCGCAGAAGTTCATTGGGTCGTGCCATAATTGGCTGATATTTTGCTCCGCCATCACTTGATCAACTAAACGGTTTTCCCAGTCACCAAAGTGAATTTCAGCCAAGTTGGGCTCGATCTGCAATGGAATCTGTTGGTGTTCGGCAAATAGCTCTGCCGATTGTTTGCAGCGTTGCAAAGGCGAGCTGATCACCTGCTGCCAGCGATAGCCCAAACGCTTTACCCGTTGTTGGAATTGGCTCACGCCCAGCTCAGTTAAACTGTGGTCGGTGCGGCCACGAAAAACCTTACCGCCAGTGGGTTCGCCATGGCGAATAATATCAACATAGGTGGTGATCATAAGGATTTAGTCTCCACCGCAGCCTCGGTAAAGGTGGCCATATTGTTATGGATGGTTAAGGCCTGCTGTATGGTGCCATAGGCCACTGCTGCACCTGAGCCTTCACCTAAGCGCATATCCAAATGCAGCAAGGGTTCTGCTGCTAACGCTGCTAATAATGCGCCATGCCCTGCTTCAGCGGAGTGATGGGAGAACAAGAGCCAATCGCGTACTGCAGGGTTTAGTCGCACGGCCAATAAAGCAGCGGCAGTGGTGATAAAACCGTCCACTAGACAAGGAATACCCAGCTGGCTGGCACGAATATAAGCCCCGGTGATCGCTGCAATTTCTAAACCACCCACTTGCTCTAAAGCCTGCAAATCTGTGCTAATCAGTGGTTTGGCTCGCGCAACACTGGCGTTTAAGATGTTTTTCTTGTGGCTAAAAGCTGCGCCTTCTACGCCGGTGCCAAAGCCGGTCAGTGTACTCACTGCTTGATCGAGCAGCAGTGCGCTTAAACAACTGGCGGCAGAGGTGTTGCCAATGCCCATTTCGCCCAGCAGTAAAAAATCACAGCCCTTGGCGTGGGCCTGCTCAGCTTGTTCTTTACCTAAACGAAGCGCTTGCAAGGTTTGCTCTGGGCTCATGGCCGCTTGCTGCGAGAAATCCGCGGTGCCAGCCATAATCGGCTGATGAGTAATAGTGGTTAAGTGCTCGCAGGGGCTGGCGGTGCCGCAGTTAATCACCCTGAGGGCAATTCCTTGCTGTTGGCACAGGGTGGCGACAGCTGCACCGTTATTGACAAAATTAGCCAGCATGGCGATGGTCACTGACTGCGGATAGGCGGATACCCCTTGTGCAACAATGCCGTGATCAGCAGCAAAGATTAACATCTGTGGTGTATGTATCTGTGGTTTGTCGGTGTGTTGCATGGCGGCCAAAGCAATGGCAACGGTTTCTAAGCGACCTAAAGAGCCTTGTGGTTTGGTCAGCTGATTTTGCCGTATTTGCGCCTGTTGCCGGGCGGGCTCAGATAGCTCGGCGGCGGGGTGTAGCCACCAGTTTTCTTCAGTCATGGGCTTTTGCTTAATTACCTTTTAAAATCGATAGATTGCTCGATAGCAGAAATTGCGCTGCAGCGACAGGCAAGTAGGATTGCTGCTGTAAATTAGGTGCTGAGAGCAATTGGTCGTTGGCGGGTTGACCCAGCGAAAAATGCTCAATTACTATTTGCTGCGCAATGCTGTCGTCAGCGTCAGTGTGGCATGCAGTCTAATAAGCGCTTAATCGTGGCCAAGTGTGTTCGACCAGAAGTCAGCAGTTACTGATGGACAACGCCGAGTAGTGACTGATTGATCCAGCCTAATGGGTTGTTGCGCTGTGCCGTTCTTGCACCAATACCCAAGGTGCCACCACCACCGCCCAGAGTTCTGGGTCACGTTGAGCATAATCCAAGGCGCGTTCATCGCTTAAGTTTTCTAATGCTTTTTGCTGCATCAGGGCGCTGACTTGTTTTTTATTGTCATTGATAATCAACTCGGCAACGGCAACTAAATCTTGATCACTGGCCACTCCCAGCACCACACCTTTGGCAAACAAGGGCATGATTTCAGCCCAGCTAATGCGTGCGGTTTCAGCCAGCAGCCGTGCATATAAGTCACTGATTTCTTTCGACATGTTTTTTCCCGTGGCAAAAGTGGGCATGATAGCCTGAGTTGCACTATCACCCAAGGGGCAAAGCCCAAGTGGTCAGCAAATTGGAGTATATATTATGAGCACATCATTGCCGCGTTTAGCTTTTGCCGGAATCGGCTTAATGGGTTTACCTATGGGTAAACGTTTGTTAGCAGCGGGTTATCCGCTCACGGTCTGGAACCGTAACCCGGAAAAATGTGCAGCGCTGGTGGCCCTTGGCGCTGAACAGGTGCAGGAGCGTGCGCAATTGTGCGCCCACGCCGATATTATTTTATTGTGTTTAGCCGATACGCAAGCGGTGCAAGAGGTGATGTTTGCTGAGCAGGGCATTGCTGCGGCGCTGAGCGCTGAGCAAATACTGGTGGATTTCTCCAGCATTGAACCGGCAGCGACCCAAACGATGGCGCAGCAATTGTTAGCAGACAGCGGCGCGCAGTGGTTGGATGTACCAGTGTCTGGCGGTGTTGGCGGCGCTGAGGCGGGTAGCTTGGCGATGATGGCTGGCGGTGATGCTCAGGCCTTGACCCAGGTGATGCCGGTGTTGGAGCATTTAGGGCAGCGGGTAACCCATATGGGGCCAGTTGGCTCAGGGCAGGTGGCTAAGGTGTGTAATCAGATGTTGGTGGCCTGCAATGCCATGGTAATTGCTGAAGTGGTGGCTTTAGCTGAGCAGGCCGGAGTCGATGCCTCCTTGCTGGCGCCAGCATTGGCCGGTGGTTTTGCTGACAGCACCCCGCTGCAAATCCTAGCACCACAAATGGCTAGCCGTCAGTTTGCGCCGGTAAAATGGCATGTGCGCACTCTATTGAAAGATTTGGATATGGCAGTGAAACTCTCGCAGAGCCAGACTTCAGCCACGCCCATGAGCGGCCTAGCAGCGCAATTAATGCGCAGTCATGCTGCCCAAGGCCATCTGGCCGCTGATCCCGCAACTTTGATTAAACTTTATCGTGGAGACAGTTGATGGAGCTTGTTGCCAATCTATCGATGTTATTTACTGAGTTGCCGCTGCTGAAACGGGTCCGTGCGGCGGCGGCTGCAGGTTTTTCCGCGGTGGAAATTCAGTTTCCTTATGACCTGCCGGCGATTCAGCTTAAAGAAGAACTGGAGCGTTGCGCTATGCCGTTGGTGTTAATCAATCTGCCAGCCGGTGACTTAATGCAGGGTGGTGATGGCTTGGCCTGCCATCCAAAGCGCAATCAGCAGTTTACTGACGCGCTGGATGAAGCCTTGAGCTATGCCAGCATGGTTCGTCCGCGCATGGTCAATGTGCTGGCTGGGCGCTTACCTGATGGGGTGTCCCGAGCCCGTGCGCTGGAAACTCTTGCAGCCAACGTGCGTGATGCGGCGCAGGCTTTTGATCGCTTGCAGATTAAAGTGGTCTGCGAAGCAATTAATCCCATCGATATGCCAGGTTTTCTGATTAATACCCCGCAAGACTTGCAGGCGTTATTGGCTGAGGTGCGGCACAGTAACTGCTATGCCCAGCTGGATGTGTATCATATGGCCCGGCAAGGTATCAGCACTGCGCAAGCGCTGGCGGTACTGGGCGATGCAGTGGCCCATGTGCAGTTTGCTGATTACCCAGGGCGTGCTGAGCCGGGTACTGGCCAGCTGGATTTCCAGGCCATGGTTAATGCGCTACAGCAAGCAGGTTATCAGGGAGCACTGGCTGCTGAGTACAAGCCAAGTGTGGCCACTGAAGAGAGTTTGGCTTGGATGCAGACCGCATCTTTCGCTGAGTAGCTGCTCTGCAAATCACAGTAACAACTGCTGGGCTCATTTGCTCGGTAGTAGAGCGAAAGGTATCGCAGAACTTTGAGTAAGAGAATGGACGTAGAGTGGGTAGGGTGTCATCCGCGACCGCAATGTATATGCGACTCAGAACATTCTCGCGCTCAGGCATAGCCGGCTAGCAGTAGGAACTTTCGCCCTTTAGGGTGAGAGGATGTCAACTAATCAACCTGTTCGCTGAGCAAAACGACATAGAGTGGGATTTTTATGCTGCAACAACCGCATCAATCCAAGCAGGCGGATAACGCTTGGCGTGTTTTGTTTTTACTGTTTTTAGTCAATGTCTTTAACTACTTTGATCGGGTTGTGCCCAGTATCGTGATGGAACCCATTCGCTTGGAGTGGAGTTTAACTGATTTCCAAATTGGCCTGCTGGGAACGGCATTTACCCTTGTCTATGCCATTGCTGGCATACCCTTAGGACGTATGGCAGATAAGGGCTCACGTAAGCGAATCATGGGTTGGGGGCTGCTGGTGTGGAGTGCTTTGACCGCGGTCAATGGCGCTGTGCAAGGTTTTTGGGGTTTTTTACTGGCCCGTATGGGGGTGGGGATTGGTGAGGCCAGCTATGGCCCTGCGGCGAACTCGTTAATCGGCGATATGTTTCCAGCCAACCGCCGAGCACGAGCCATGGGCATTTTTATGCTGGGTTTACCGCTGGGCTTGTTGTTGGCATTTTTCACCACAGGGGCGATTGTTGAGGCCTTCGGCAATTGGCGTGCACCGTTTTTTATTGCCGCAGTGCCGGGTGTTATATTGGCCGCATTTATCTTTATGATTCGCGAACCGCAACGTGGTGCTGCCGAAGTAGTCGCCATTGATAGCGCACCGATACGGCAACCAATTCGCAAAATTTTATCCATTCCAACCATGTGGTGGCTGACCTTGGCTGGGCTCTGTTATAACTTTGCTACCTATGCCAATAGCTCCTTTATGGTGCCCATGCTGCAACGCTATTTTGCTTTAGAACTGAACCAAGCGGCCATGTCGGTTGGGATCATTATAGGTGTTACTGGCTTGTTTGCTTTACCTTTAGGTGGCTGGATTGCTGACCGTTTGCATATGCGCATGGCCAATGGTCGCTTGTTATTTGGCGGGGTCAGTTTATTACTCACCAGCCTCTGTACGGGTATTGCTTTAGTTGCAGGCAAGATCGATGTGGCGGTCTTTGTCGGTTTGTTTGCGCTGGGCTGGGTGTTTGCCTATAACTTTTATACCTGCGTGTATACTGCGGTGCAGGATGTCGTAGAGCCGCGCTTGCGAGCAACAGCCATGGCGCTATTTTTGGCTGGCTTGTATTTGTTGGGCGGCGGTCTAGGGCCAGTGATGGTGGGTGGCTTATCTGATTATTTTGCTCAGCAAGCGATGCTGGCGGCAGGCGCAACAGACATAAGTGAAGCTTTCCGCGCCATAGGTTTGCATAGCGCGCTGTATTTAGTGCCGGTGGCCATGGCCTTAACCGGTGTGTTTTTGCTGATTGCCATGAGTACCTTTAGACTTGATGCACAAAAGATGGCGCAATCGGCACAACAATGAGGAGATAGCTTTATGATGATGGAAAAAATTAAGACTGCATTGGCTGGGTTACAGCCACAAGAGTTGCAAGTGGAAGATGAGAGCCATATGCACAGTCGCGGTGCAGAAAGCCACTTTAAAGTGGTGCTGGTCAGCGATGCTTTTGAGGGTGTACGCCAAGTGCAGCGCCATCAAAAAGTCTACGCGACTCTGGGCGATTTGATGCAGCAGTTTCATGCCTTAGCGCTGCACACTTTCAGTCCAGCTGAATGGCAAACAGAGCAACAAACACCCGACTCGCCGCACTGCCGTGGTGGCAGCTTGCAGGATAAATGATGCTTGCTTGCAGTCGCTGCTGAGTCCTTATAGCACAGCGTTACTTCAGCGCTTGCGTTAAGCAATAAAAAGGCCAGTACGGTTGTAAACGTACTGGCCTTTTTAGTGTTAGGGACGGTTTAGGCTTTAGCTAAAATATCCCGCAGTACATAGGGCAGAATACCGCCGTGACGGTAGTAGTCCACTTCCACCGGGGTATCAATCCGTGATAACACCGACACCTGTTCCACGCTGCCATCTTCGCGGGTGATTTCTAAGGTGTACTCTTGGCGTGGCTCCATGGCGCCGTCAACCCCAAGGATGCTGAAGAGTTCATTGCCTTGGATATTGAGCGAGGTATAAGACGCACCATCCATAAACTGCAGCGGCAACACGCCCATGCCAACTAAGTTAGAGCGGTGGATACGTTCATAGGATTGGGCAATAACCGCTTTCACCCCAAGCAGTAAAGTGCCTTTTGCCGCCCAGTCGCGACTGGAACCGGTGCCGTACTCTTCGCCAGCAAAGACGATGGTTGGGATATCACGCTGCATATATTCCATCGCTGCATCGTAAACCGGCACTTGCTTGCCATCGAGCAAGGTAAAGCCACCCTCAATCCGCGAGCCATCAGCTGTAGCAGGTAGCATCAGGTTTTTCACCCGGATATTGGCAAAGGTGCCGCGAATCATCACATCGTGATTACCGCGGCGTGCGCCGTAGGTGTTGAAGTCAGCTTGCTGCACATCATGACTGATTAAGTACTGCCCGGCGGGGGAGTCACTGCTAAATGAGCCCGCTGGCGAGATATGGTCAGTGGTGACTGAGTCGCCCAACAGCATTAGCGCCCGCGCATTGTTGATCGGGGTAACGGCTTTGGGCTCCATGGCGAAATCAGAGAAGAAAGGCGGTTTGGCAATGTAAGTGGATTGGGGCCAGTCATAGACTAAACCTTTAGCACTTTCAATGTCGGTCCATAATGCGTTGTCTTTGCTGAAGTCGCTGTATTTCTCACGGAATACCGCAGGGTTCATGGCTTTGCCTAATAATGCTTGGATCTCGCTATTGCTTGGCCAGAGGTCTTTCAGGTAAACCGGTTGGCCATCCTTGCCTGTGCCAAGCGGGTCTTGGTCCAGATTGATATTAACCGTGCCGGCTAAAGCAAAAGCCACTACCAGCGGTGGTGAGGCTAAGAAGTTAGCACGGATATTGGGGTGAATCCGCGCTTCAAAGTTACGGTTACCAGAGAGTACCGCGGCAGCCACTATGTCATTTTCCACAATGGCTTGGTTGTACTCGGGGCGTAAGTCACCGGCATTACCAATACAGGTGGTGCAACCAAAAGCAGTGACACCAAAGCCTAGCGTTTCTAGACTGCTCATCAAGCCTGCAGCCTCAAGGTACTCTGGTACTACCCGCGAGCCAGGAGCTAATGAGGTTTTCACCCGTGGGTGCACGCTCAGACCCAACTCAACAGCTTTTTTCGCCAGCAAACCGGCAGCCAGTAATACGCTGGGGTTGGAGGTGTTGGTACAGGAAGTGATAGCGGCAATTAATACATCGCCATGGCCTAGATCGATGGTGCTTGGGGCATCACAATCAACTCTTTGACCTTTGT
>CAJDVK010000061.1_pt1 | contig 12064 bp, 5 predicted proteins | sample 7391401 | NCBI WGS metagenome assembly CAJDVK01 (sample SAMEA7055696, study PRJEB34461) | soil metagenome | biome: terrestrial ecosystem; feature: Peninsula; material: soil | place: Antarctica | collected 2016
ATCACGATTCATATAAAAGTTGCGCAGTTCCAAACTGGCTTTGCTGTCTTCAATAAAAGCAGCTTGCGCGGCCAAGGGTATGCTTAAGGCAACTGCTAGAGTGCCCAAGCTGATTGAGCGTGCTAATGGATTGATTTTCATTGCTGTGGTTCTCCGTAGTACGGATGAGGTCTGTTGGAATTATTGTATTGTGACTACTGCACTAAAGCATGCCTATGACTCGCGGGTCAGTTAGACATAGGTCGGAAAATTACCGAGCGGTTGAGTAGGGCGCATTAAGCCAATAGCAAGCGATGTGGTTGTGGCAGATCACCAATTTCTTGTGGAAACTGGCACACTAGGCTCATTTGCACGGAATTTAGATATGTCAGCCAATCAGATGCTGCAGCCAGGCTTTATTGTGGCGCACAGTAACCACTTGGAAGAGTTGCGCGAGCTGGTGGTGCAATGGACCAAGGCTAATCCTTTGCACGCCCTTGAAAATGAACATATTTTGGTACAGAGCAATGGTATTGCCCAGTGGCTTAAGCTGGCTTTAGCCGCTGATAGTGGTTGTGGCATTGCAGCAGGGTTGCAGGTCGGTTTACCCGCACGTTTTATCTGGCAAATCTATCGCCAAGTACTGGGCACTGACACCATTGCGCAAAGCTCACCTTTTGATAAAGCACCGTTAACTTGGCGTTTGATGCGCTTATTACCGCAGGTGATGGCTGAGCCAGTGTTTGCACCCTTGCACAGCTTTTTGGGCCAGGACCCTGATTTGCGTAAGCGCTATCAGCTGGCTGAGCGGCTTGCCGACTTGTTTGATCAGTATCAGGTCTATCGCTCTGACTGGCTCGAAGACTGGGCACTGGGCCGTGATCAGTTGCGCCAACTGGAAGGGCAGCCCCAGGTCAGTGCGGAAAAAGAACAGGCCCGCGCACCGACTGTTGCTTGGCAGGCAGCGCTTTGGCGTGTACTGATTGACGATATAGGTGCGGAAGAGATCCACAGTAGTCGTGCCACAGTGCACCCTCGTTTTATCAATGCCATGCAAGCTCTGGATCAGGCACCAGTTGGCGTGCCGCGGCGCATTATTGTGTTTGGTATTTCTTCGTTACCGGCACAAATGGTTGAGGCGTTAGCGGCCGTCAGTCGTTTTAGCCAAGTGATGCTCTGTGTGCATAACCCCTGCCAGTATCACTGGGCGGATATTGTCGAAGATAAACAATTGCTGCGTCACGAGTATCGTCGGCAAAGCCGTAAAGAAGGCTTTCCTGAGGTGCTGTCGGTTGAGCAGCTGCATCAGTTTGCCCACCCATTATTGGCAGCTTGGGGCAAGCAGGGGCGTGACTATATTAGCTTGCTTGATCAGTACGATGAGCTGAACACTTACCAAGTGCAGTTTAACAGTCAAGGCCAACGGGTTGATATTTTTGAAGATGGACAGACCACGACGCTATTAGAGCAACTGCACAATGATATTTTGCATCTGCGTCCGCTGGCAGAAACGCAATCAACTTGGCCGGCAGTCAATCCTGAGTTTGATCACTCATTACGCTTTCATATTGCCCACAGTGCGCAGCGTGAAGTTGAAGTGTTGCATGACCAGCTGTTGGCTTATTTTAATGCTGACCCGAGCTTAAGGCCTCGGGATATCATTGTTATGGTGCCAGATATTGATAGCTATGCACCGCATATTCAAGCGGTGTTCGCCCAATATGCCCGCGATGATTTGCGCTATATCCCTTTTACTTTGTCGGATCAGGGCGAACAAACCACCGAGCCTCTACTGATTGCGTTGCAGGAATTGTTACGTCTACCTGAATCACGCCTCACCGTGACTGACATTATGAGTTTGTTAGATGTGCCCGCCGTGCGTGATCGTTTCGCCATTAATGAAACGCATTTACCCATACTGCAAAACTGGTTGGCTGGTGCTGGGGTGCGCTGGGGGCTGAATGCTCAGCACCGGGAAAACTTTGATTTGCCTGCTGGTCTGGCGCAAAACACCTGGGACTTTGGCTTGCAACGTATGCTGTTGGGTTATGCCATGGGCGACAGCGAGGCCTATGCAGGAATACAGCCCTATGATGAAGTGGGCGGTTTAGATGCGGCATTGATTGGCCCCTTAACTCATTTTCTCGATGCGCTACAGGGCTTGCATAAGCAATTGAGTGCCGCCCATGCTTGCAGTGACTGGCGTGATATTTTTCTTAACTTGCTTGAACAGTTCTTTTTGGTTGAAGAGGATAGCGACTACTTATTGCTGCAGCGCATGACTGAAGGCTGTGAGTTATGGTTTGAGCTGTGTCAGCAAGCAGAGCTGGATGATCCGCTAACCCTAGCGGTAGCGCGAGAAGCTTGGCTGAGCAATATAGAGGCGGATCACCTCAGTCAGCGTTTCCTTGCTGGATCAGTAAATTTTTGTACATTGATGCCCATGCGTGCTATTCCATTTCGCATGGTCTGCTTGTTGGGGATGAATGACGGTGATTATCCACGGGTACAAACGCCATTGGATTTTGACTTAATGGGCAGTGATTACCGGCCGGGTGACCGCTCACGCCGCGAAGACGACCGCTACTTATTGTTAGAGGCTTTGCTTTCCGCCCGTGAAAGATTGTATGTCAGCTGGGTGGGGCGCAGTGTGCGTGATAACACTGAGCGCCCGCCGTCAGTGCTCATTGCTCAACTACGTGATCATTTAAACAGTGGCTGGCGCTTAGCCAGTGAGCAGCCGTTATTGGACGCTTTGACCACAGAGCATCCTTTACAGCCTTTTAGTCAGCATTACTTTACTGATCAAAGTGAGCAAAAAGGTTTATTTACCTATGCCTCGGAATGGGCAGTGTTGCATCAGGCACTTGCGGAGCAGCCCATTCAAGCTCTGGGTGAGTTTATCCCCAGCAGCACTATCAGCCCAGATATGTTGCAACGTTTCTTAGCTGATCCGGTGCGATACTTCTTTAGTGAGCGGTTGAAAGTCTATTTAGATCAGCCCGAGCTGGAAGTCTATGAAGATGAGCCTTTCGCTTTAGATGGTTTGCAGCGCTTTATTCTGCAGCGTGAGTTACTGGATGCGGGGCAATATGCTCCTAGTGATGCAGAGCTCACTGAGGTTTTGCAGCAGCACAGTGAAAAGTTACAGCGCAGTGGCGCTCTGCCTTTACGCGCCTTTGGTGAGCAGCTGCGTGAAGAGTTGATTGAACCATTGTTAGGTCAGTTAGAAAACTATCGGAGTTATTGTCAGATTTGGTCAGAGCCCGAAGAGGCCGCACGTATTATTGATCTACAGGTGGGTCAGGTGCATTTAGCAGGCTGGCTCGGTGGTTTGCGCCGCGCTCAGGCAAGTAATTCGCAAGAAAGTGAGTACGCGCGTATTGAGTTATTGCCCGGCAAGATTTATGCAGGGCGGGATCTTCGCTGGCATCGCTTATTGCGGCCATGGGTGCAGCATGTGCTACTCAATGCGACCGGGGCGCAAATTCAAACGCTGATTTGTGCCCAGGAAAGCAGTATTGCTTTTGCCAGTCTCGATACAGAAAGCGCGCAAAGGATTACTCAAGACTGGTTGCTGGCTTGGCAGCATGGGCTGAATGCGCCGTTGCCGGTGGCGTTAAAAACCGCTATGAGCTTCTTAAAAGAGGCGAATGACGATAAAGCGAAAGCCGTCTATGAAGGTAGCTTTCGCTCTATCGGAGAAGTGCAAAACAGCGCTGCTTTGGCGCGCCAGTTTCCAACCTACGCCGATTTGCAGGCAGACGGTGATTTTAGTTACTGGGCTCAGCAACTCTATGGCGCTTTATTGAATGCACAGATTATTACTTTAGATCGCCAAGGAGATGCATCATGAGTCAGCAGGCGAACTTTCAGCGTCCTTTAGCTCTGGAATTTCCGCTGTATGGCAGTCGTTTAATTGAGGCCAGTGCCGGCACTGGGAAAACCTACACCATTGCTGCGTTATATATTCGTTTGATTTTGCAGCACGGTCTTGATCATGACGCTGCCTTTAACCGCGCCTTATTACCGCCGGAAATCTTAGTTGTCACCTTTACTGAAGCTGCCACCCAAGAGTTGCGCGATCGGGTGCGGGCTAAATTGGTTGAAGCCGCGCAAGTCTTCCGTGAAGAGCTGGAGCAGCCTGATACTTTATTAAGCCTGCTTCGGGATGATTACCCACCAGAGCAGTGGGCGGCGAGTGCCCAGCGGCTTGATCAGGCCGCGCAATGGATGGATGAGTCAGCTATTTCCACCATTCACTCGTGGTGTCAGCGCATGCTGCGTGAGCATGCATTTGATAGCGGTAGCTTATTTACCCAGAGTTTAGAGACCGACCATAGCGATCTTTTGGCCTTGGTAGTAAAAGACTATTGGCGCAAGCAATGCTATCCGCTGCGCGATGATAATGTGCTCTGGGCTTTACAACACTGGCAGCAGCCGGCAGTTTTGCAGGAGAAAATTTACCCGCTATTGACTGCGCACAGTACGCCGGCAGCAATGGACGCTGCAGGACAAACACTGGCGCAGTTATTGGATAGTGGTATTGCCGAGCAGCAGCAAACCTTGCGCGCTTTAAAGGCCCCATGGTTGCAATGGACTCAAGAGCTGCGCGATATGCTTGATGCTGCAGTAGCGGCTAAAGCAGTCAATGGCCGTGTAATTCAGGCGCGTTACTATGAGCCTTGGTTAGAGAAGATTAATAGCTGGGCGACGGATGACACTCAGCTTCAGTTGGATATTGCTACCGGCTTTACTCGACTGACGCCAGAAGGTTTGTCTGAGGCTTGGAAGGATACCAGTGCTGTACCGCAACATCCGGCTTTAGAAGCGATGCAATTGTTACCTAAGGCATTGGAGAAGCTGACGCGTCTACTGAATGAGCAGGCGCTTTGGCATGCAGCAAACTGGATTAAGCGCCGCTTCCATCTAGAAAAACAGCAGCGGGCAGAAATGGGTTTTGACGATATGCTCACGCGTCTGGATAGCGCCTTGCAAGGGCCTACTGGTGAGCGACTGGCTGAAGTGATTCGTCAACAGTTTCCTGTGGCGTTGATTGATGAGTTCCAAGATACCGATCCACTGCAATACCGTATTTTTGATGCGGTGTATCAGATCGATGAGAACACCAGCGAGACCGGATTGTTTTTAATTGGCGACCCCAAACAAGCGATTTATAGCTTCCGCGGTGCCGATATTCATACCTATTTGTATGCGCGCGATGCCACCCTGGGGCGGCATTACAACCTTGATACTAACTTTCGCTCGACCGAACAGATGGTTGCTGCGGTTAACAGCTTATTTGAATTAGCTGAACAGCGCACAGCTGGGCAGGGTGCTTTCTTATTTAAACAAGGCAATAAAAATAGCCTGCCGTTTTTACCGGTGCAAGCCAGAGGCCGTGATCAGCAATGGTGGGTGGATGGCGCTGTGCAGCCGGCACTTAATGCTTGGTTAATTGATGCTGATGAACCTATCTCGCGGACGCAGTACCTGGAAGATATGGCTGCCAGCAGCGCCACTGAAATTGTCCGTTTGCTGAATTTGGCGCAACACGGTCAGGCTGGTTTTAAAGATGCCGATGGCCAGTTGCAAGCACTGCAGCCCAATGACATTGCTGTTCTAGTTAGGAATATGCATGAGGCGCAGGCGATTCGTAAGCAGCTGGCGCAACGTAATGTGCGCAGTGTCTATCTGTCGGATAAGGATTCAGTATTTGACAGTCAGGAGGCGCAGGATGTTTTGGCTTGGCTGTTGGCCTGCTTGCAACCCGATAATGAACGCGCGTTAAAATCTGCCTTAGCCAGCAGCACCTTTGCTTTACCGCTGAGCGAGTTGGAGCGAATTAACCAAGATGAGCTGTTGTGGGAAAGACGGGTTTTACAGTTTAAAGGTTATTTAGAAAACTGGCAGAAGCAAGGCGTGTTACCGATGCTGCGCAAAATGATGCATGACTTTCATTTGCCCCAACGTTTAGTGCAGCGCCCCAATGGCGAGCGCGCTTTAACTAACCTGCTGCATTTAGCTGAATTGCTGCAACATGCCTCCCGTGAACTGGATGGCGAGTTTGCTTTACTGCGTTATTTGCAAAGCGCCTGTAGCGGCCAGACAGATAGGGCACAGGAACAAGTGTTGCGCCTGGAAAGTGATGAGTCTTTGGTGCGGGTGATCACCATTCATAAAGCCAAAGGGCTGGAATACCCCTTAGTGTTTTTGCCCTTTATCTGTGGCTTCCGTGCCCAAGAGGGTAAACAGCCGTTTAATGTGCAAATTGAGGGTCAGCGCCAACTGATGTTGCATGCAGATAAAGAGAGCCTGATGCAGGCTGAGCAAGAGCGCCTCGGTGAAGATCTGCGCTTGCTCTATGTGGCTTTAACCCGCGCTCGTTATGCCTGTTGGTTAGGTATAGCAGATATGAAAAAAGGCCGTGGTAAAACTTCGGTGCTGCACCAGAGTGCCATAGGCTACTTACTGAATAATGGGCAACCGCTGGTAGCAAGCCACGAATTAACGCGCTGGTTAGAGCCTTTTAATCACGCCGCCAGTTTAGTCAGCCAGGTTAGGGTTGCACCAGAAGCTGAACAAGAGCTGTTGTTAAGCAGCAGTGATGAATTTGAACCCACTTGGCGTCAAGCGCAGCGCCGTACTCGCGAGCATTGGTGGATTGCCTCATACAGTGCGTTGCGTCTCACTGTAGAAGCACCAGTTAGCGATAGCGCAGCGGCAGAACGGGTGGAAGACTTAGCCCCACAAACTGCGCTGGCGCAAAATATCAGTGATGATGAGCGTGACGAGCTCAGTGCAGTTGTGCTGCCAAATAGCCCGGCGCATATCCCTGAAGGTATGCACAGCTTTCCGCGGGGAGCAAAGCCCGGTACTTTTTTACACAGCTTATTGGAGTGGGCGGCGGAACAAGGTTTTGCTGCAACCCTAGAAGACCCTGAAGGGACGCAGGCGTATATTCAAGCGCGTAGTGAGTCTTATGGTTTTGAGAACTACACAGAGCTGCTGTGGCCGTGGTTAAAAGGCTATTTAGAGCAATCCTTTATAATTGATGGATTGCCCATGGCTTTATCTGAGCTGGCGCATTATCAAGCCGAAATGGAGTTTTGGTTTGCGACCCATAAGGCTGATACCCAGTTACTGGACCAATATGTGCGTGAGTTTATTTTGCCGGGCGAGTCGCGTCCTTATTTAGTCCCTGAGCGCCTCAACGGCATGTTTAAGGGCTTTATTGACTTGGTCCTCGAGCACCAAGGCCGTTATTACGTAGTTGACTACAAATCCAACTGGCTCGGTGAGCAAGATGCTGCTTACAGCAGCGAAGCGATGAATGAATGTGTGCTCAGCCACCGCTATGACTTGCAATACGCCTTATATATTTTGGCTTTGCACCGTTTACTGAAGCTGCGCATTACCGACTATGATTACGACACCCATATGGGCGGCGCGGTGTATATGTTTTTACGCGGCGCGCACAGTGATAGCCAAGGCTTGCATCAGGTACGGCCTGATCGCGCGTTAATCGAGCGTATGGATGCGCTGTTTAAAAGTACCACTCAGGAGGCGCAGTTATGATGCAGCAAGGACAGCTTTTCGCTGATGATAGCGAACCGCAGGTTGAACAAAGGGCTGAATATATCGCTGCCGAGCAGGCGCCATTTAATCCTGCTGACTACTTGGCTAATCGCGAGAGTATTTTTAAACTGCTCAATGATTGGTTGGAGCAGGGCTGGCTGAGAGCCTTAGATTTGGCCTTAGTTAAGTTGTTAGCCAAACTGGATCCAGAGGCAGAACCTTTAACGCTGTTAGTTATTGCCTTGGTCAGTCATCAGTTGGGCCATGGCCATATTTGCTTGGATCTAGACAGTTTGTTGCGCGACCCAGATTTGGCTTTATTGCTGCCGCCGGAAGGGCAGTTGGTTGAGCCGCAGCAGGTACTGCCATCCCAGCTATTGGCAGCTGTCAGTGTTGAGCAATGCTTGGCCGCTTTAGCACATAGCGTGTTGCTGTCTGATCAAGAGCAGGGCACAGCTGCGCCATTGGTATTGTTGCATAAGCGTTTATACCTCTACCGTTATTGGCAGTATGAAGTTGATGTAGCTGAGCACTTAGTGCGCCGCCTCAAAACCACTATGCCGTTGGCTGCTGATTTTACTCAGCGTTTGAGCACTTTATTTAACCAACCATTAATTGTTGGCGGGCAGCGGCAAACAGACTGGCAAAAAGTCGCTTGTGCGATGGCCGCGCAGGGGCAGTTAACTCTGATTACTGGGGGGCCTGGGACTGGCAAAACCACCACAGTGGTGCGTTTGCTGGCGCTGTTACAACAATCTGCCCTAGAGGATGGGCAAGCGTTGCGGATTCAACTGGCTGCACCCACCGGTAAGGCTGCGACACGTCTAACTGAATCCATCGGTGAGCAGGTGACTGGGTTGCCGGTAACTGCAGCAGTGAAACAGAGTATTCCCAGCGAAGTCACCACCTTGCACCGTTTGCTAGGCAGCTTGCCCAATACTCGCCGTTTTCGTCATAACAGTAGCAATCCGCTGCTGGTGGATGTGCTGGTGATTGATGAAGCATCGATGATTGATTTGGAAATGATGCACAGCGTACTGCAGGCCATGCCGGTCCATGCGCGGTTGATTTTACTGGGTGATAAAGATCAGTTGGCTTCTGTTGAAGCGGGTTCGGTGTTGGGCGATCTCTGTGTGGATGCTGAACTGACGTATTACACAGTGCAAACCCAGCAGCAGCTTGAGCAACTGTGCAATGAACCCGTGCATGCCGAGCCTTGGTGTATCGGTGATTCGGCTCAGCATCCGCTCGCTCAACGCACGGTTATGCTGCGCCATTCACGGCGTTTTGGCAGTGATTCTGGAATTGGTCAACTGGCGCAGGCAGTCAATCAAGGGGAGCAGCACCATGCGTGGCAGTTGCTCCAGAAACCCTCTACAGATATCAGCTATTTAGCGCTTAATCACAGCAACTCTGCTGAATTGGATCACTTGTTACTTGGGGCAGCAGGTCAAGACCCTAAGCACTTGGGCTACCGACATTACTTACAGATTTTACACCAGCAACGACCGTCACCTGATCAGCCTTTTGACGCCGACTGCTGGCAGCACTGGGCCAGTAGCGTTTTGACCGCTTTTGATCAGTTCCGCCTATTGTGTGCTTTGCGCAAAGGGGATTTTGGTGTGGCAGGTTTAAATGAGCGGGTTGCCAATCTATTGCACAGTAGAGATCTTATTGCTGGCGCTGAAGGCTGGTACGAAGGTCGCCCAGTACTTGTCACGCAGAATGACTACAGTCTAGGGCTGATGAATGGCGATATTGGAATCGCTTTATTGCTACCAAGCAGCGAGTCAACAACTGCAACAGAAGAAGCAGAACAGGTTTTGCGCGTCGTGTTTGCGCGTAATGATGGAACAGGCGGTGTACGCTTTATTTTGCCCAGTCGCCTAACAGCCGTAGAAACTGTTTTTGCCATGACCGTACATAAATCCCAAGGCTCAGAGTTTGCCCATACGGCATTAATTTTACCTGATCGTCTCAATCCGGTTTTAACCAAAGAACTGCTCTATACCGGAATTACCCGAGCAAGAAATAATTTCACTTTAGTTGAAAGTCAGGCGGGTATTTTTGTCGCCGCAGTGCAGCGCAAAGTTGAGCGTGTCAGCGGACTTAATCAGGCAATCATAGCTATAGGCACCTAAAGTCTATAGTTAAAAACCACGTAGAACGACGTATAGCACTTTAAAACCTTACAAAAGACAAAGACTTAAGATATATTTGACTATAGTCAATAGTTTTTAATGAACCTATTAATATACATAAAGCCTGAATAATAAAAGTCTGAAAGGAAAGTGATGATAATGAAAAAATTTCATCGTATAACTCTAACTGCCGCATCGTTATTTTTTGCAATAACATCGGCTCACGGGTTAGAAGGAGATGCCAAGGCTGGGGAGCAAACGGCAGCAGTTTGTGTTGCGTGCCATCAGCCAGACGGTTCCGGGATGAATATTCCAGGAGGGGAGTCTTGGCCAAGCTTAGCGGGCATTGATGCTAATTATTTATATAAGCAGCTCAGTGATATTAAAGCAGGTACGCGCCAAAGCCCGTCAATGATGCCTTTTGCTAATATGCTCAGTGAGCAGCAAGCTAAAGACGTCGCGGTTTATTACAGTCAAATGCCAGCAGTACCTGGAAAGGGTGGTGCTGAAGCGACTGAAGAAATGCTAGCACACGGTAAGAAACTAGCCACAGAAGGTGACTGGAATCGCTACATTGTGCCTTGCTCAACTTGTCATGGACCTGACAACTTAGGTGCAGGCGAATCATTCCCGAAGCTTGCTGGTCAACATGCTGGTTATATCTCAGACCAACTTAAAGCGTGGCAATCTGGTAGGCGTGATAACGACCCGCAACATTTAATGCTGGCAATTGCTGAGCGGTTAAATGATGAGGATATTCGGGCGGTATCAGAGTGGCTTGCACGTCAGCCGGCACAGTAAGAGGGAGAGTAATAATGAAAGAATCGAAAAAATTTATCTTCCGTGGTTTGGCGGTTGCCGTAGCTGCGAGCGTATTGAGTTTTGCTGCGCAGGCTGAAACTGAGCCGCGCTTTCCAGTGAATAATCCTGAGCCAACCGAAGAGCAATTTGTTCACATTCCGCCAACCATGGAAGACTTGGAGGATGCAGATATGCACCCCGAGTTAAAACGGGTTATTCGCCGTGGCCATGACTTGTTTGTGAATACTCAGCAGCTACGCGGTAAAAACGTTTTTAACAATATGAACTGCAGCAGCTGCCACCTAGGTGAGGGTCGCTTACCTTTTTCCGGCCCCGTCTGGCCAGCAGCGGTAACATTACCAGACTATCGCGGCAAAAATGGTCATGTGAATAACCTAGAAGAGCGTCTAGTAGGGTGCTTTACCTATTCGATGAATGGGAAGCCGCCTGCGTATGGCAGTGACGATATGCTGGCCTTAACGGCGTATCACCAGTGGCTTGCTAAAGGTGTTCCAATGTTCCAATCCGGCAGCACCATGTATGGTCGAGGATTCGCTAGACTCCCAGACCCAGCTGAGGAAGTGGATTACGAGCGTGGTGCTAAAGTTTATGCAGAGAACTGCAGTATTTGTCACGCTGATAATGGTGGCGGCCTAGTACAAAATGAAAAAGTCATTTTCCCTGCTTTATGGGGAGATGACTCTTATAACTGGGGTGCAGGTATTATTCGTCACTACACCTTGTCCTCATTTATTAAGCATAATATGCCTTTGGGGCAACCCAATAGCTTGAGCGATCAACAAGCATGGGATGTGGCGTACTACATCAACACTCAAGAGCGTCCGCAAGATCCCCGTTACACTGGGGATGTTAAAGAAACCCGTGAAAAGTATTTAGAGACCTTCCATAAGCACTCAAGCTATGGTTTAAAGGGTCAGGATGGCACTTTACTGGGTGATCACAATAATTTGGGCAATAAAGATTTCTTAATGCCCGATATTGTCCAGCCGCGTACGTTCACCGCTGATTAAATATATGTAATACTTACAAAAGATGGGGCTTTTATTAAGCCTCATTTTTATATTGCCAACCATAGGAATACTTAATGATTTTCTCACCATTAGCACGCGCTATTTACTGGCGATTCCATCGCTGGCCACTGCGGATTTTATTAATGACAGTACAGCCAACCTAGGTTTTCGTAACCTGTATATGAATCAGGATACGCGCAGCGGCCCTAGCTCTAATGCGAATAAAACCAAGGAAGAGTGGTCACAAGCCTTTATTTTAGACTATAAGTCTGGCTTTACCGAAGGCACCGTGGGTGTAGGCGTGGATATTTACGCAGCTACTGCAGTTAGGTTGGATTCTGGCCCATACCGCACTCCAAATTCGTTTCCACAGCGTAAAAGCAACGGCAAGACGCCAAGTAGCTTTGGCAAGCTCGGTGGCACCGCTAAAGCAAAACTGTCCGAGACAGTTTTGCAGGTGGGTACTTTGATGCCGCGTTTACCTGTGGTGCAAGCTAACCTGCAAGGTCGTATTTTGCCGCAAATGTTCACTGG
>CAJDVK010000062.1_pt1 | contig 11291 bp, 10 predicted proteins | sample 7391401 | NCBI WGS metagenome assembly CAJDVK01 (sample SAMEA7055696, study PRJEB34461) | soil metagenome | biome: terrestrial ecosystem; feature: Peninsula; material: soil | place: Antarctica | collected 2016
GCAGCAGGCGCAATCTCGCGAATTTCACCGGCAAACCGTTGATCCGGTTGCGACCACAAAGCCACTTCGACTGGCTGACCGATTTTAAAGCGTTCAATGCCATGCTCAGGTAAGTTAATCGCCACTTCACGCTCACCATCCACGGCTAAAACAAAAACCGTTTGCCCCGCTGCCACCACTTGCCCCGCTTCAACCCGCGCCTGAGCGATCACGCCAAAGTAAGGCGCACGCAACTGGGTGTATTCAGCCTGATTTTTTGCCGCAGCCAATTCTGCTTGGGCCTGACGCAAGCGTGCTTGGCCATTTTTAAATTGATTCTCTGCATTGTCATAATGGGAATGACTGAGCAGCTGACGATCAAGCAGCTTTTTATAACGGTCACGTTCGGCTTTAACCAACTGCAAATTGGCTTGGGCGGCAGATACTTGTGCTTGCATGGCGTCTAAATGCAGGCGTACATCTTCTGGATCCAGCTGAGCCAGTACTTGGTCAGTGCGCACTTTCGCGCCAACATCTACCAGCCGCTGGGTCACTTTTCCGCCTAAACGAAAAGCCAGCTCAGGCTCTAAGCGCGCACGCACTTCGCCAGGAAAGGCCACACTTGCTGCACTGGCCGACTCAGGCTGAGTCACCATCACCGGACGGATACTGCTCGCCACAGGCTCTTCATTACTGCAAGCACTCAGCACAGCTATACAGATAAAAATAAACAGATAAATAGCACGATGCGGCATAGTGAACTGACCTTGAGCTGTAACAGCTGGAATACATGATTGAAGAAGTATAGTAAAATACTACACTCATCGGTTCACTATTTATTTTTATGTCGATAAAAACACCCAAACCAGGTCCTGGCCGCCCTAAAAGCCTCACTAAGCGTGCAGCCATTCTTAGCGCTGCACAGACGCTGTTTTTACGCCACGGCTATGAAGGCAGCAGTATGGATGCCATTGCCCTAGAAGCAGATGTTTCTAAACTGACGGTTTATAATCACTTCACCGATAAGGAAACGTTGTTTTGTGCAGCCATTGCCGCACAGTGCGAAATGCAGCTCAGCGAGTTGTTTATCACCCCTAGCGATACCGCACCGAGCAATCTACGTGAGTGTTTACTAGCCATCGGCCACAGTTTCCGAACCTTAGTCGATAGTCCTGAATCCATTGCCCTGCACCGTCTGATTATTGGTCATGCGCTCAGTAACCCAGCCTTATCACATCTTTTTTATGAAGCCACTGCGCTGCGTATTATTAATAAGATGGAACAACTGCTGATCAGCATTGATCAAGCCCAACAGCTCGAGATTGCTCACCCTCGGCAAGCGGCAGAGCATTTTTTTGCCCTGCTCAAAGGCGCGCGTAATCTGCAACTGCTGGTTGGTTACCCACCTGCCAACCTAGCCAGTAACACTGAGCAGCACGTAGAGAGTGTTGTGGATTTATTTATTAAGGCTTATCAACCCCTTGATTCCAGCCAGCCGACCAGCACTCAGTAAAGCAATGGCTGCTAGCAGACTGCGCTAAGGGGTTCTTTTTCTATGCCAACCCCTTACAATACCTCACTTTACCTTTCTGCAACTGGGTCCCTATCTATGTCTGATCACGCTTTATTGCTGGCGAACCTTGGCTCACCACGTTCAACCTCTGTGGCTGATGTACGCAGCTATCTGAACCAGTTCTTAATGGATCCCTACGTCATTGATATACCTTGGCCGTTACGGCGTTTGCTGGTGGGCATTATTTTAATCAATCGTCCGGCCAAGTCTGCCGAGGCTTATGCGTCGATTTGGTGGCCAGAAGGTTCGCCGTTAATCGTAATCAGCAAGCAGTTAACCGATGCGGTGCGCCCACTCTGGCCACATGGCCCAGTTAGCTTAGCCATGCGCTATGGCGAACCTTCCATTAGCACGCGCTTATTGGAACTGGCCAAGCAAGGGGTAAAAACGGTAACGTTTGCTCCGCTGTATCCGCAATTTGCTGACAGCACCACCACTACTGCACTTAAAGAAGCTGAGCAATGCATTAAAAAGAACAATTTAGCCCTGAAGCTCAATATTGTGCAGCCTTTTTATGCAGACCCGCTGTACATCAAAGCCTTAGCTAAGAGCGCGGAAAGTGAACTGCAACAAGACTTCGATCACTTACTCTTAAGCTTCCATGGTCTGCCTGAAAGCCACCTGAAAAAGCTTGATCCAACTGGCTCCCATTGCTTAAGCGATAAGTCTTGCTGCGCCACTGCTAGCCAAGCAGTACTGGACACCTGCTACCGCGCACAATGCATGCGCAGTGCCGAACTCTTTGCCGAAGCAGCTGGTCTGCGTCCCGAACAATGGTCAGTGGCGTTCCAATCACGTCTAGGCCGCAACAAATGGATTGAGCCTTACACTGATGCACGTCTAGAGGAACTGGCCAAAAGCGGGGTGAAAAAACTTCTAGTGATGTCACCTGCATTTGTTGCTGATTGTATCGAAACCTTAGAAGAGCTTGGCATTGAAGGCCGCGAAGAATTTATCGCCGCAGGTGGTGAGGAACTGGTGTTAATTCCGTGCTTAAACGCTCAGCAGCACTGGGCTCAAGCACTGGCTGCAATTTGTAAAAAAGCCGCCAACTAACTGTTTTCAAAAGGCATTCGGGAGCATAAAGCGGCTTGTATAAGGCCGCTATTTCCGTACAAATAAATCTTGGCTGCTTTTAACTCTTCCAGCTTTGCTTTTGCAACGGTATCCTAGACCCTTAATTATTTACCAGCAGGCTATTTTCATCCCCTTGAACACATCAACTGATACTCATCGCTTTACTCTCGATTCCTTTGAAGCTGCACGCTTTGCTAACTTGTGCGGCCAATATGACGAGCATTTACGTTTAATCGAGCAACGACTCGACATCACTATCCGTAATCGCGCCGAGCAATTTGAACTGCTGGGCCCTCGCGAGCAGACCCGCGCTGCTGAACAACTGCTGCGCCGCCTCTACCGTGAGACCAAACACACTGATTTAACTCCAGATACTGTGCACCTTTTTTTACAAGAGTCGAGCATGCAAGAGTTATCCAGCCCCTCAGCGGCATCGAGTAACGTCATTAGCTTGCGTACCCGCAAAGGCGCGATTCGCCCACGAGGTGAAAATCAGCAAAATTATGTCAAGTCGATCTTGGCCCATGACATCAACTTTGGCGTGGGCCCTGCGGGTACCGGTAAAACCTTTCTCGCTGTTGCCTGCGCTGTGGATGCACTGCAGCGTGAGTTGGTGCAGCGTATTTTACTGGTTCGTCCCGCCGTAGAAGCCGGAGAGAAACTGGGTTTTTTACCCGGCGACTTATCGCAGAAAATCGACCCTTACTTGCGCCCGCTGTACGACGCCTTGTATGAAATGCTTGGCTTTGAGCACGTCACCAGTTTAATTGAAAAACAAGTGATCGAGGTCGCACCTTTAGCTTATATGCGTGGCCGTACCCTGAGTAATAGCTTTATCATTCTCGATGAAAGCCAAAATACCACCACTGAACAGATGAAAATGTTTCTGACGCGGATTGGTTTTGGTTCAACTGCAGTGATTACCGGTGATATTACGCAAGTTGACTTGCCCCGCGGCACCACTTCGGGCCTTATCCACGTGACTAAAGTTTTGCAGGATGTGCCAGGCATTGGCTTTACCTTCTTTAAATCCAGCGATGTGGTTCGTCACCCCCTAGTGCAGCGTATCGTTGAGGCCTACGAAAGCTATGAACCAAAGATAAAGACTGAGCCTACGAGAGAACTGCGCCCTTGATTGAACTTGATCTACAAGTTGCCAGTGTCGCCAGCAACCTGCCGAGCCATGCTGACTTTTTAACTTGGTGCCGCTTAGCTTTGCGTCAGCGCAGCAATCCTTCTGAGCTCACAATTCGTTTAGTGGATGCAGAAGAAGGCTTAGAGTTGAATTCAACTTGGCGCGGAAAAGACTATCCCACTAATGTACTGTCTTTTGCTGCTGACATTCCTGATGGTTTGTTAGATATTCCATTATTAGGCGATCTGGTTATTTGTGTGCCCGTGGTTGTCCAGGAAGCAGCAGAACAGGATAAACCACTGACTGCGCACTGGGCCCACTTAGTGATCCATGGCTGCTTACATTTATTAGGCTATGATCATATCGATGATCCAGAAGCTGAAGAAATGGAAAACCTAGAACGCCAACTGCTGGCTGAACTTGGCTTTCCTGACCCCTACCGCGACAATCAAGACACGGATTTAATACCCTCATGAGTGAAGATAGTTCTAGCAACGGGCAGAAGTCATGGCTGGAGAAACTGGCCCAAGCTTTTGCCCACGAACCTAAAACACGTCAAGAATTATTCGAACTGTTACGTGAAGCTAACCGTAACAAGTTACTTGATAATGATGCATTGGCTATTGTTGAAGGCGCTATTCAAATCGCCGATTTGCAAGTGCGCGACATTATGATTCCGCGCTCACAAATGATTAGTATTAAAGTCTGCCAGTCACCGGAAGAGTTTCTCCCTGCGATTATTGATGCCGCGCATTCGCGCTACCCAGTGATCGGGGAAACCAACGATGAGGTTCTGGGTATTCTGCTGGCGAAAGACCTGCTGCCGCTGATTCTTAAAAAAGATGCAGAGTTTGATTTACGCAATTTATTACGCCCCTGTAACTTTGTACCGGAATCCAAGCGCTTAAACGTTTTATTAAAAGAGTTTCGTGCCAATCATAACCATATGGCAGTGGTCATTGATGAGTACGGTGGTGTTGCTGGTTTAGTCACCATTGAAGATGTGCTGGAACAGATTGTTGGCGATATCGAAGATGAGCACGATGTGGAAGAAGATACCTATATCCGCACCCTGCCCACTGGCGACTATATTGTTAAAGCGCTGACCCCTGTGGATGACTTTAATGAGTTTTTCAGCAGCAGTTTTTCTGAAGATGACTTTGACACCATCGCTGGCGTAGTTATGAGCGCTTTTGGCCACCTGCCCAAACGCAATGAAACCATTGAAATTGACCGAATTCGTTTTCGCGTCCTCAACTCCGACAGTCGACGCTTACATTTACTGCGCATTACTCCATTGGATAAACTCTCCAAAAACGGTGGCTAAGCTCAATTTCAACACTCAGCCACCTATTGCCCAACAATAGGACCACTACCCATGCATTGGCTGACTCGCAGCGGCTGGATTGGCAATAGCCTGACTCTGGCCGCAGGCGCTCTAATCACTCTGACATTAGCGCCATTTGATTTGTGGCCACTGACTTTTTTTGCCTGCATCATCCTCTATTTAGGCCTCAGCCAGCTGAGCTCAAGCCAAGCAGCATTACGCGGCTGGTGGTTTGGCCTCGGTATGTTTGCCAGTGGTACCAGTTGGGTTTATGTCAGTATTCATGATTACGGCTCAGCCGCGCCACCCTTAGCGCTGTTCTTAACCGTGATTTTTGTGGCTGGCTTAGCACTGTTCTTGGCCTTGTTTGGCTGGTTATGGGCACGGTTTTTCCGCCAAAACCAGCACTCCATCAGCAATGCTCTGGCCTTTGCCGCCCTTTGGGTGGTGATTGAAGCTTTTCGTGGTTGGTTTCTGACCGGTTTCCCTTGGTTATATATTGGCTACAGTCAGTTAAATGGGCCCTTGGCAGGACTTGCTCCACTGGGCGGTGTATGGCTGATTTCATTTGTTTTGGCCTTGAGCAGCGCTTTACTCGTCAGTCTAGCCCTCAGCCAGCAATGGCTCCCACGTATTACTGCTGGCTTGCTGTTAATTGCCTTGTGGGGCCTAGGCTTCTCTATGCAAGGGCATCAGTGGACGGAGCCCGCAGGTGAGCCGCTGAGCGTTACCGCGATCCAAGGCAATATTGAACAAAACCTCAAGTGGGATCCAGCACAGATAGAGGCACAACTGACGCTCTATCAGTCACTGACTATAAATGCACAACCCAGCGATTTAGTGATCTGGCCAGAAACTGCGGTACCTATTTTAAAAGATCAGGCTCAGGGTTATCTGGATAGCATGGAGCGCATTATCAGCCGCCAAGACTCCGCCTTAATTACCGGCTTACCCTTGCGCCAAAATGACCACCAAGGTGACTTACGTTATTACAATGCCATAACCACTCTCGGTGATAGCCAAGGTGAATACCGTAAGCAAAAGCTGGTGCCCTTTGGTGAGTACGTCCCCCTGCAAGATCTATTGCGTGGTTTGATTGCCTTCTTTGACTTGCCCATGTCGGACTTTGCCCGCGGGCCGAGCCAGCAACTTCCTCTCAATGCCAAAGGCTATAAGATTGCTCCATATATTTGTTATGAAGTGGTGTACCCAGAGTTTGCTACTGAGCTGGCTGCACAAAGTGATCTGTTACTCACCATCAGTAATGATACTTGGTTCGGCACGTCAATTGGCCCCATGCAGCACTTACAAATGGCACAGATGCGTGCTCTAGAAGCTGGACGCTGGATGATTCGTGCCACCAACAATGGGGTCAGCGCACTGATTGATCCTAAGGGCCAAATTACTGCAACAGTCCCGCAATTTGAGCAGGCAGTACTGCGCGGCGCAGTGGTGCCAATGCAAGGTTTAACGCCTTATTTACACTGGCAGTCTTGGCCTCTCGTGCTGCTCAGTGCCCTATGCTTAATTCTTGCTATCGTACAGCGCAAGCTTCAACGTATAGGCGCATGAAACCAACTGGATAAGTGCCGTGCAGTGAAGCCTAAGAAGCCTGCACGTAAGGCCATAAAGAATAAAAAAGCAATCCATAACCCATGATTACCCAGCCCCTGTAACAACCAAGCAATTGGCGCACAGACTAAGACTGCCAGTAACATCGAATTACGCATTTCCCGGGCTCGGGTTGCGCCAATAAACAAACCGTCCATCACATAGCTCCACACAGTAATCAGCGGCAAAAGTGCCAGATACACAATGTACTGCGAAGCGGTTTCTTGCACGCTCGGAATATTGGTTTGTAAGGCAATAAAGGCATCACCAAACAACCAAAACAACAGGGCAAAGGCGCTGCCAGCTAAGCATGAATAGATGCTGACCAAGCACAAAGCTCGTTGTAACGCCCGTCGATCTTGCTGGCCCAAAGCATGGCCTGTCAGTGCTTCTAGCGCATGAGCCAAGCCATCTAAAGCATAGGAGCAAAGCAACAACCCATTAAGTAATAAAGCGTTAGCAGCCACGGTGCTATCGCCCAAGCGCGCACCTTGAAAGGTCACGGCAAAGAACACCCCTTGCAAAGCCAAACTGCGGATCAAAATATCCCGGTTCACTGCCAGTAATGGCCGCCAGTTATTCCAACCAAACATATACTGCCAGAACCTGATCAATGGCCCCTTATCCACATAACGCCAAGCCAACGCCAGTCCTAGCGCAGCACCTGACCATTCTGCGATCACCGAGGCCCGCGCGGCGCCTGCCACGCCCCAGTGCAAACCGAAGACAAAATAGATATCTAAAACGATATTGACTGAGTTAGCTAACAACAGCATCCATAAAGACGCCCGAGCATTTTGAATCCCCAATAACCAACCGGCTAACACATGCATCATTAATGCCGCAGGCAAGCCGTATAAACGTATCAGCACATACTGCTGAGCCAACCCCTGTAACTCTCCAGAGGTATCCATCCAGGCTAAAATATGCGGCAGTAACGGCAAGATAATGGCAAGGCACAGTGCGGTTAAGACAAGCACCAAGACTAAGCTTTGCAAAAGAATATAGCGCAGTGCTTGCTGGTCATTACGTCCGGCCGCCTGCGCAGCAAAACCAGTGCTCGCCATCCGTAAGAATGCACAGGTCCAGACCAACATGGTATAGATGCTACCACCCACTGCCACAGAGCCCAGTTGATAGGCATGGGGCAAACGCCCAACCACAGCGCTATCAACCAGCGCAACTAGAGGGACAGATAAACCGCTTAGTATCATTGGCACAGCGAGGGCAAACAAGCGTCGTCGTGTATCGACATGACGCCAAGCATCAAGCAGCATTGCAAAAAAACGCTGCATAGATGAACGCACCATTGCTAGCGGACTATTACTCAATACAACGCCTGATATAAACGGCGACGATACGCAGTAACCAACGGGTGCTCAGTGCCTAGCAACTCAAACACTTGCAACAAAGTCTTATGCGCAGCACCATCGGCAAAGTCACGATTACGCACAAATAATTGCAGCAAACTTTCCAGAGCAGGCTCGTAGTTCTGTCGCGCTAATTGATGAATACTGAGCTGCAAAACCGCCTCATCATCATTCGCATCCTTAGCCAAACGGGTTTTCAGCTCAGCCATATCAGGCAACTCGGCCGATTGCTTTAAAAAGGTTAGCTGCGCACGTACCGCAGCAACCGCATGTTTTTGCTCATCATCAGACACTGCATGAATAACCGCTTCAGCATCCTCTAAAGCACCGCGCTCAGCCAAACAACGCGCATAGAGCACCAAGGCCGCAGGCTCTTTAGCTTCACCAGATAACAACTCTTTCAGCATGGCTTCTGCTTGTGCATACTCACCAGTATCAAACAGCTGCTGCGCCGTCTCTACTGGATCCTCTACAACCTCAGCTGGCTCTGTCACATGCTTTGCTAATAAAGCCCGAATATCCGCCTCACTTTGCGCACCGGTAAACCCATCCACAGGCTTACCGTCTTTAAACAGCACCACTGTGGGAAGGCTTTGCACCCCTAACCGGGCGACAATTTCCTGCTCAGCATCACAGTCTACCTTTGCCAACAGTAATTCACCCCCGTAACTGGCAGTGATTTTCTCCAGCACAGGCATCAACACTTTACATGGCGCACACCATTGCGCCCAAAAATCCACCAAAACAGGTTTATGCAATGAATTCTGTACCACCAGTTGTTCAAACTGCTCAGCACCTGCCACATCAAACACAAAAGTATTCTCAGTCACGCTATGTCCTTTTTAAAAAATAATGATCAATTTAACGGATGGTTAACTGCGCACTGCACGATAAACTTTAAAACCGTCGCGCTCTGCTAGCACCTCACAAGAACCTAGGTATTTCTCTATCAAAGGCGGATACTTTAAAAAACTATTGGCTACGATACGCAGTTCACCACCTGGTCGCAGATGTTCAGCTGCTTCACGCAATAAAGTCTCAGTTGTTTGATAGTGTGTATGCACCCCTTGATGGAAGGGCGGGTTACTAATAATCGCAGCCAACTGTTTCGGTGCCGCATGGATACCATCACCAGCAACAGTGGTTGCCTGCAACTGATTGGCCGCCAACGTTAACTGACTGCTATAGATTGCAAAGGCATCCACATCAAGCAGGGTCACTTGCGCAGCTGGATAGCGTTTTTTCAAAAACGAACCCACCACCCCAGCGCCGCAGCCAAAATCTAAGTAATGTCCGCTGGGCAGATCATCTAAACACTCTAAAAGCAGCTGAGTACCTAAATCCAAACGCCCATGGCTAAACACACCTGGCACTGTGTGTATCTGGATAGACTGCCCTGCAGCATCCACAGCAAATGTTTTACTGGCAGCCTCTAAACTAGGAGGCTTAGGTTTGTTGCTAACCTCACAACGCCACAGCTGGCAATGCCGCGCACTGTCAATTTTACTGGTGCGGCCAAAGGCGGCCAGTTGTTTCGCAGCACGCTCTGATCCGGCACGCTTTTCGCCCACTAAAAATACAATGCCGCTGGGTACCTTTGCTGCAAGTTCTTGCAATAGGTACTCGGTTAACTCACGTGATTTGGGTAAAAACAAAACACCCGCAGTGTACTCAGCAACTGGTAACTGCGTAGCAAACACACAACGCTGGGAAAAACGCTGGGATAAGTGTTCGCATTCTCCAGCATGCCAACTCCAGCCTTGTGCATCTGGCAGTTCAGCTAAGAGTTCATCGGCTGGCAAACCTGCTAATACAACCTGGCCACGAAACAGTTCAATATTGCGCAATAACACCTGACTTCTTGGATCCATAACCACACACCTAAAAATATAATGACATTTTAGCAGTAAAACCACAGATTAGGCGTACAACAACGAGAATGACTGAACAGTCATATTATACCTATATGTAAAATTATACTTTGGTCAGACTGACATTAGCAGCCAATAGTTTATTATGACTCTTAAGTACTGCTCTGGCCTATCAATAGCGATAGCAAGGATGGCATCAGAACCTAGGACGGGTTCAGCTCGCAAGAACTGCGTCAGAGCAGTACGCTTATAACCAACCAATTAAGCACATCGCTGATGTGGGGAATATTCGTATTTTCCTATTTTAATAACAGCATCTGCTCTGCAACGAACCAGCACTCCTATCTAGTCAAACGCTAAAAGGGCAGAACAATACAAGTTAGTTAGCTGCACAACCACATCTGACAGATAAGTTATTAACTAATAACCGCCTTTAGCAAAATCCAACGCTAAACAAAGTATATTTCAAAACCTCTCCCACTCTTGCAAGTGTTAGCACACAACAGTCTATGCTCAATTGCTGCACCTCTGCTTGCGACTCGTTAGATTCAGGCTTAAAAGTATTTAGACACTTAGCTTAGGCCGTGGTGTAGATAGGTTTTATTCACATCACAGTGCGCATACTCCAGCAAGCACGCTCTATATGCAGTTACTAATACAGACTTAACAGTTGCGGACAAGCAACCAGCCCTGATGAAAGGTATAACCGCTCCAGAACAACCTAGCGCCGTCGCTGGGCTGCGTATGGGTTGATCACTAGTATTAGATGTACGACCCTCACAAGTCGATCAGCACCTTTTTGGGGGCACCGCTCTCATATTCGTGCACTACGATATCCTTGGCTGCGCTTGTTGCTGCACAAGGGACAGACTAAACAACTACAGGTAATGCAATGTCTCTGGAAGTTCTTCGCTATCTCTGTGGCAAGCAACTAAGATTGATTCTGCGCTGCGCTGATCTCTTACAGCAAACTGCACTTGTCGCTGCACAAGGGAGGCGCTCGTGAATCATTAGCGATGCATTCAAGCAGCGCAGCTGGTTCACTTTATTGCAGGCATAAAAAAACCCCAGACCATTGCTGATCTGGGGTTTTACTGTTCAAGCTTGACGGTGATCCACTCAGATTCGCACCATCCCTGGTGCTTACCCTGCGGGCAGCCTTTGGCTGTCCAACTTTATTCCAGACAAAGGTTGTCAGCTGGGGCTGCGTGCCCGTTATACAGTGACTGAAGGCATGTTTCATTGAACCAAAAAAAAGGCCACCCTATACAGGATGGCCTTTTCTATTTGGCGCTTGACGGTGACCTACTCTCACATGGGGAAGCCCCACACTACCATCGGCGATGCA
>CAJDVK010000074.1_pt1 | contig 11208 bp, 10 predicted proteins | sample 7391401 | NCBI WGS metagenome assembly CAJDVK01 (sample SAMEA7055696, study PRJEB34461) | soil metagenome | biome: terrestrial ecosystem; feature: Peninsula; material: soil | place: Antarctica | collected 2016
AAGCTCCAAAATACGACCTGTGTAATAGTCGTTTTCGAAAATATACGCCACCGAGTGAGCAATCTCATCAGGCTGACCCAAGCGACCCAGTGGAATGGCCGAAACCATACGCTGTAAAGCTTCTGGCTTCATACTTAATGCCATATCGGTTTCGATCATACCCGGCGCCACCGCCGCCACACGGATGCCGTGACGAGCCAGCTCTCTAGCCCACACTACGGTGTCAGCAGCAACACCTGCCTTAGCAGCAGAATAGTTGGCCTGCCCCATATTACCGCCACGGGAAATTGACGAGATACTCACAATAACCCCTTGGTTTTCCAGCTCAATCATCTTAGCTGCAACTTCACGAGTACACAGAAACACCCCAGTTAAGTTGACATCAATCACCGCCTGCCAATTGGCCAGACTCATCTTGCTCATCTCACCGTCTTTAACACGTACGGTCAAAGCATCACGCAAGATCCCTGCATTATTGATCAGTCCGTGAATCGCGCCAAAATCCTCAGCCACTTGAGCAACCATCTGCGTCACTTGCTCTTCGTTAACCACATTACATATATATGCGCGGGCCTGAACGCCAGCACTTTGGCAAGCAGCCACTGCTGCATCCAACTTTTCTTGGTCTAAATCCACTAAAGCCAGATGTGCACCTTTTTTAGCAAGATACTCTGCCATAGCACGACCTAAACCTTGGCCACCGCCAGTAACAATAATCACTTTACCTTGTAACTGCATCTCTACTCTCTCTAAAAGTTTAAATCATTAAATATAGTGTTTAGACGCTAAGCACCTGTTTAAAACAGGCCGATTGTATTATTTTCCAAAAGAATTTGAACTGATTAATTGCTGTATTTGGCTCAGATTTAATTACTGCCCTTATACTTTGTGCCTAACAAGACCAGCCCTCAGTCAGTCCCTTGATATTTTTTTCAGCTTTAACAGCCCATCCAGCCCTTTGCTTTGCTAAACTGATACTTTGATTATTTCCGAGGGGTTGAGCATGGCAACTGCATTACGCACCGTATTGGCACAACTAAATATTCGCGTCGGCGATATTGACGGCAACCTGCAACGTGTCCTTGACGCCAGCGTGCAAGCTGCACATGAGCATGAGGCTGATCTCATTGTTTTTCCTGAACTCACCTTGTGCGGCTATAACGCGCAAGACTTACTGCTGCGTGAAAGCATGCAAATCCGCATTGAACGTGCATTAGATCGACTCTGCACTGGCCTGCCCTACAAACTGCATGCACTCATCGGCTACCCTTGGTATGAAGACGGCATACGCTATAACTGCTGCGCCCACTTTCACCAAGGAAAAATTCAAGCGGTCTATAGAAAACAGCATTTACCCACTGATCCAACCGCCTTTGCTCAGCGCTACTTTACCCCTGGCACTGAACCTCTGTTTATTGAAATCAATGAAATAAAAATTGCCGTAAGTATTGGTATTGACGTTTTGCAGCCGGAGTTTATTGAGCAAGCCAGCGCTGCTAAGGCGAGAATGATTGTCAGCCTCAACGCATCAGCGTTCCACCGCCAGAAACAAGTGCAGCGTGAACAAATGCTCAGTGATAATGCTGAGCGCGCCGAAATGCCCATCCTCTACACCAGTCAAGTGGGTGCGCAAGATGATTTGATTTTTGATGGCGGCAGCTGCGCCATGGATGCCCAAGGCAATCTACGTCAACGTGCACCCGCCTTCGCTGAAGACCTCTGCTTAGTGGAACTGCAATTTACCCGCTCTGACTGCTATATCGAACGCTCAGTTATTATTCCCCTGCTAAGTGATGAAGCGCGTATCTACCAAGCTTTGGTTATGAGCTTGCGCAACTACACTGAGGATAATGGCTTTAAAGGCGTGCTACTGGGCTTGTCCGGTGGGATTGACTCAGCTCTAGTTTTGGCCATTGCGGTAGATGCCTTAGGTGCTGATAAAGTCCAAGCCGTGATGATGCCGTATCATTACACCACACAAATCAGTCAAGACGATGCAGAGGAACAAGCCCGCACCTTGGGTGTTGATTATAAATCAATCGAAATTGCGCCCATGGTCGAAGCCTTTACTCAGACTTTGGATCCGGTGTTTGCGCGTATGCCAGTCCCTGCCAACGATACCACCGAACAAAATCTACAAGCCCGTTGTCGCGGTAACCTGCTGATGGCGCTCTCCAATAAAAATGGTTACTTGGTACTGACCACCAGTAATAAAAGTGAAATCGCCATCGGCTATTCGACTTTATATGGCGATATGGTCGGTGGCTTCGCCCCGATCAAAGATGTGCCCAAGAGTTTTGTTTATCGCCTCGCTCATTACCGCAACAGCTTGAAGCCAGTGATTCCAAAGCGGGTTATTAGCCGTGCGCCCTCTGCGGAGTTAGCCCCTGATCAAAAAGATACTGACAGCCTACCTCCGTATGACATCCTTGATGAGATTTTGCGTTTGTATGTTGAAGAAGATCTCTCAGCGCTGGCTATTACCGCCAAAGGTTTTAAAGAAGAGACGGTGATGCAGGTTTTACGCTTGGTCGATATCAATGAATTTAAACGCCGGCAAACAGCTATCGGGCCGCGGATCAGTAAACGTAGCTTTGGCAGTGACCGACGCTATCCAGTCACTAACCTGTGGAAACTTGGTGACTAATAAAAAAAGGCGCACCGACAAGATTTTCATCCTCGGTGCGCCATTTTATCCAGCGCCCGCTCAACACTTTTGCCAGCAGAGCTTTAAGTCATTAGAGAATCACTAAGTTATCTCGATGGATCAGCTCTGCTTCTGCCATATAACCTAAGATCGCAATAATATTCTCAGAGTATTGACCAATAATTGCTGCCGCTTCAGCAGCGCTGTAATTGCTCAAACCACGGGCCACTTCAACGCCTTGGGCATCCACACACACCACCATTTCACCGCGCAGAAAACTGCCTTCAACGGCCGTTACGCCAACCGGCAATAAGCTTTTATGATCTTCAGTGAGAGCCTTTACTGCGCCAGCGTCTAAAGTCACTGTACCGCGGGTTTGCAAATGCCCAGCCAACCATTGCTTGCGCGCACCACCACGGCACTGCTCGGTCGTTAGTAAAGTACCCAAGCGCTCACCGGCATGCAAACGATCCAGCACATGCTCAAGGCGTCCGCCAACAATCACCGTATAGGCACCCGAACGCGCGGCTAAACGTGCAGCACGCAATTTGGTTTGCATACCACCACGGCCTAAGGCACCGGCACTTCCGCCGGCCACTGCGTCAAGAGCTGGATCATCAGCACGGGCTTCATAAATGACTTTTGCTTCTGGATTATGCCGCGGATCGGCATCGTACATGCCGTCACGATCAGTGAGGATCACCAATAAATCGGCTTCAACCAAGTTCGCCACCAATGCCGCCAAGGTGTCATTATCGCCAAAACGTATCTCATCGGTGGCCACAGTGTCATTTTCATTGATCACTGGAATCACCCCCAGCTCAAGCAAAGTGCGCAAGGTGCTACGGGCATTTAAATAGCGTTTACGGTCGGAAAGGTCATCATGGGTCAGTAAAATCTGCGCCGTGCGCTCATTGTGCTCGGCAAAACTGCTTTCCCAGGCTTTGACCAAACTCATTTGCCCAACGGCCGCCGCCGCTTGCAGCTCATGAATCGCATCGGGGCGCTCCAACCAGCCCAAACGGCTCATACCAGCAGCCACAGCACCCGATGATACCAACACCAAATCAATTCCTTGTTGGCGTAAAGCAACCATTTGCTGCACCCAAATCGCCATGGCATTACGATCCAAGCCACGGCCATCAGCGGTGAGCAAAGCACTGCCAATTTTCACTACCCAGCGCTGAGCGCCTGTTACTTTGTCGCGCATAACCCAATCCTGTTAAATACGTCTCCTCAGCGGCTGTCTAAACAGCACGCCAAGTCCATCCATCCTTCAGCGCATGTTTAGCGCACGTAGATTATCTCTGCGCCGCCTTCATCATCGTCTTCTTCGTCGTCGTCAAAGTCCTGTTCAACATCTTCAATCGACTTCACTCCAGCACGACGCAGAGCACGTTGATCATCCAACTCTTGAATGCGCGCACGGCCTTCATTTTCAATCCGTTGGTCCAAGTCAGCCAGGTACTCAGCATACTCAGGGTCTTCGCTGATGCGCAGATCACGCTCTTCCAGATAGCGCATGATGGCCTGGGCTAACTCTTTAGTGCCCTCGCCATCCAAGGCAGAAATCATAAATACAGGGCCAGTCCAACCCAACTGATCAATCACTGCCTGCTTGCGCTCTTCACGCTCATCATCCAGCAACTGATCCACCTTATTCAACACCAACCAACGATCGCGCTCACTCAAGGAAGGACTAAACTGTTCAATTTCATCAACAATAATTTGTGCATCCAAGGCAGGATCGGTGAAATCAATCGGCGCCAAGTCGACGATATGCAATAACAAACGGGTGCGGGTTAAGTGTTTCAGGAAACGAATGCCCAAACCTGCACCTTCCGCTGCGCCTTCAATAACTCCTGGAATATCCGCCACGACAAAGCTTTTAAAACGACCGATGCTGACCACGCCAAGGTTTGGAATCAGCGTGGTAAATGGATAGTCCGCCACTTTCGGCTTAGCTGCAGAGACTGAGCGAATAAAGCTACTTTTGCCCGCATTGGGCAAACCGAGCAGACCCACATCCGCCAACAGTTTCATTTCCAGCTTGAGATTACGTAGCTCACCGGGCTTACCGTCACTGGTTTGCCGAGGTGCACGGTTGGTACTGGACTTAAAACGGGTATTACCCAAACCATGCCAACCGCCCTGCGCCACTAAAATACGCTGACCTTCTTCGGTCAAATCGCCAATCACTTCTTGAGTGTCGGCATCAATAATGGTGGTACCGACCGGTACTTTTAAAATGGTATCTTCACCTTTGGCACCGGTCTGATCATTGCCACGACCATTTTCACCGCGCTGCGCATTAAAGCGGCGAGTGTAGCGATAGTCCACTAAGGTGTTGAGGTTGGTGTCAGCTTCCATATAAATGGAGCCGCCATCACCGCCATCACCACCGTTAGGACCACCAAATTCAATAAACTTTTCCCGGCGAAAACTCATGCAGCCATTGCCGCCATCACCAGCTTTTACAACAATCGAGACTTCATCAACGAACTTCATTCTTATGCCTCCTGCGAGCCCGCAGGCTTATGGAACCTCTGAAAGCATCATCCAGCACAAGCAGATGTGTGGCACAGAGTATGCAAACAATCAAACTGACTCTATGAACAAGCCAGCATATTGGCAACCGCGCAACACCGCCTATCTTGCGGGCCAGCACTTACAGAGGTTTCTTTTAAAATATATACGCAGGATACAACAAGCACGGGAATCCGTCTTTACTGCCTGCACAAACAAAAAAGCCCCGTCAAGATGACAGGGCTTTTCTGTATAAAGTTACTTAGGCAGACACGACGCTAACGTAGCGACGTCCGAACTGACCTTTAACTTCAAATTTCAACACACCTGGTTCTTTAGCAAACAAGGTATGATCTTTGCCCATGCCTACACCGGCACCTGGGTGGAATTCAGTACCGCGCTGACGCACGATGATGTTTCCAGCATTTACAGTTTGGCCGCCGTACATCTTAACGCCTAAGCGTTTCGATTCCGAGTCGCGACCGTTGCGGGTACTACCGCCAGCTTTTTTCGTTGCCATGAGATCAACACTCCATCAGTTTGGGGTTCAGTCAATTAAGCCTGAATACCGGTGATTTTAACTTCAGTAAACCACTGACGGTGGCCCTGACGTGTCACGCTGTGCTTACGGCGACGAAATTTAATAATGTTCACTTTATCGTGACGGCCTTGGCCAATCACTTCAGCAGTCACTTTAGCACCTTCAACAACTGGCGCACCGATCTGTACATCTTCGCCATTGCCGATTAACAGAACGCGGTCAAAAGTTACGGCTTCGCCGGTTGCCACGTCCAGTTTTTCAATCTTCAAAAATTCGCCTTCGGCGACTTTGTATTGCTTACCACCAGTTACTATTACTGCGTACATCGCATTTCTCCGTTATTCCTGCTCACCCAACGCTTTATAAGAGTAGGTATCGGTTGGCATGGCTGCTGTGTGCTGGATTAAGACACACTGCAATTGCGTAAGGCAGGGAGTTGCCCAATTAAAGTTCAGGGGTGCGAATTGTACGCACAGATGCATTTAGACGCAAGCACTCTATGCACTTACCTTGACAGAATGGCCCGCGCCTCATAGCATGCCGCACAACCATATTAAAGTAGGCAGGGTCATGCAACCACAGGCTTTTTACCAAATCGTCGCGGAAGATTTTGCTGCAGTCGACAGCATCATTAAACAACAGCTTACCTCACGGATTTCCTTGGTAGAAAAAATCGGCGACTATATTGTTTCCGCTGGCGGCAAACGCTTGCGCCCTCTCCTGGTTTTACTGGCCGGCAATGCACTGGGCAAGAATGATGAAGACTTACAGCTCCTCGCTGCAGTCATCGAATTTTTACACACCTCAACCTTATTGCATGACGATGTGGTGGATAAATCTGACCTGCGCCGTGGCCGCTCCACCGCTAACTCTAAATGGGGCAACGCACCCAGTGTATTAGTGGGCGATTTTTTATATGCACGCTCCTTTGAAATGATGGTACGCCTCGGCTCATTGCCGGTGATGGATATTATCTCGCAAGCCACTCGGGTGATTGCTGAAGGTGAAGTACTGCAACTGACTAAAATACGTGATGCCAGCACCAGCGAAGCCACCTATATGGAAGTGATCCGCGGCAAAACCGCCATGTTGTTTGAAGCCTCGACCCACAGCGCTGCTGTATTGGCCGGCGCTTCAGCCGAACATGCAGAAGCACTGCGCACTTACGGTGACAACCTAGGCATTGCTTTCCAATTGGTTGATGACCTGCTGGACTATCGCGGTGATGCAGAGACTTTGGGTAAAAACATCGGCGATGATCTGGCGGAAGGTAAACCCACTCTGCCTTTAATTGTCACCATGCGCGATGGCACAGCCGAACAGGCTGCATTAGTGCGTACCGCTATTCAAAAAGGTGGTCTCGAAGACTTGGCCGAAATCAGTGCTGCTGTTGAAGCCTCAGGAGCACTGGATTACACCGCTCGGTTGGCTCAAGACTATGCGCAACGAGCCATTGTTTGCCTTGATAACATTCCTCCATCCGACTATCGAGATGCTCTAATTGAACTGGCTGAATTTGCCGTCGAGCGCACCCAGTAGCCCATCGAATAATCTAGCGCGCACGCCCTCAGTGCGCACTGCAAACTAGCGCACATTGTCAGTCGACAAAAAAATACTTTTTCGCAAGTCTCTGTATAATCTTCTGTGAGCTGCGGCATGCTGTCGCGTGCAATCAAATAATTTAATAATTTTGATATGGAAGGCCTAGCATGAGCATTCTTCAAGAATTCAAAACATTTGCGGTCAAAGGCAACGTCGTTGATATGGCGGTTGGTATTATCATTGGCGCGGCCTTTGGCAAAATTGTCAGTTCATTTGTCGGTGATATTATTATGCCGCCGCTCGGCGTATTGATTGGTGGTGTTGATTTTACTGATCTAGCTGTGACTCTAAAAGCGGCTGAAGGTGATCTGCCTGCAGTAATGCTGGCCTACGGCAAATTCATTCAAAGCATCATCGATTTTATCATTATTGCCTTTGCCATTTTTATGGGCATTAAAGGCATCAACCGTCTAAAGCGCGAAGAAGTGGCCGAAGAAGCACCAGCGGAACCCGCTGCACCCAGCAATGAAGAAGTTCTCCTAAGTGAAATCCGCGATCTGCTCAAGCAACAAACTAAAAACTAAAACGACAACAAACACGACTCAAGGCTGTGCGCCAAAGCACAGTCTTGGGTAAGTGTAGCTAAAACTGACCCAGCACTCTTATTGGTCGGAATTTCGAGTCATGCTGCCATAGAGTCTGTTTATTCTGCTGTGTCACCATCACTTCAATACCAGGGCTCAGCGCTTTGTTAAGCACAGTTTTAGCGGTGCTTTTCATAAACAAAGTCTGGCATTGGCATCCAACAAACCAATGCCAGAGCTAAGGAAGTCCAAGGTTTTTGCAAAGCGCTGAAAAACTTTGCTGGCACTGCTGTAGAGAGGCTGACCGCGGCAGCGGCAGTACCTCACTTGCTGGCACAATAAGTTCGGTTGGTATGCTGCGCAGAATTGAAGCGGGGTAGCCCTTGGCGGATAAAGCGCCACTGGCAAGATCAGTCGGGTCCCGCGCTTAATTGAACTTACTCTCTACCAATAGTTTTCCACTGCCACTGCACCGGGCTTGCGCGTCAGCGACAAGCGCATCTCGCGTTTCTGCAATAACATGCGGCTATCTTCAACCATCTCTGGGTTACCACAAAGCGGTCTCCAGCAAATTGGTAATCCGCACGCCTAAACTACCTGGCACCTGTTCCCGCGTCACGACCGGCACAAAGGTAAACTTATGCGCATATTCCGCCACATACTCACGGGTTAAAATCTCATCAATCAACTCGCGATACGCCAGTTCTGCCTCTTCACGGACGCTATAGACTAAAATAATGCGCTCAAAACGCTCCCAAACCTCAAAATCCTGCAACATCGATAAAAAGGGCGCCAAGCCAGTCCCCGTGGCTAACATCCACAGATGCTGACCATCAATAAATCGATCCAAGGTTAAAAAGCCATGGGCTTGCTTTTCAATTAAAATCTCATCGCCGACCTCCAGCTGACTTAACTCGCTGGTAAACTCCCCACCTGGCACAACAATTGAGAAAAACTCCAGAAACTCATCAAAGGGGCTGGAAACCATCGAATAGCCACGCCAAACAATCATGCCGCTAGCTTTACGCACGCCTAGACGGGCAAATTGTCCCGCGGTAAAACGAAATCCCGCATCACGGGTACAGCGAAAACTAAACAGGCTTGGCGTCCAAGTATGTAAATGGGTAATTGTTTCCCGGGTGAACTTTTCTTCCCTCTGGCTCATACTGCACCTCATTAACGAATAGTGACTACTATTTATACGCCATTTTTGGCCACACAAATACCTGCGATCTTTATGCCTATACTTAGTACGCCTTTTGCCCAGCTGGATTTACTGCGTTATCCCGAGCAACCTAACAGTCCACTGCAAGCCTTTGATGCAGCGGATGAATACCTGCTGAACAACCTTAGCGCACGGGGTCTCGACCCTAGCACACGCTGCCTGGTACTGAACGACAACTTCGGTGCGCTGGCTGCCAGTTTGAGCCTACATATGACTGTGCACAGCAGCGGTGATTCTTTTTTAGCCCACCAAGCATTGCGTAATAATCTTGAGCACAATCAACTCAAGCATGCCACTGTTAAAATTATTCAATCTGACCAAGCTTTTAGCGGTCCTTATGATTGTGTGCTGATTCGGGTACCTAAAACCTTAGCGTTACTGGAAGAGCAGCTGATTCGCCTGCAAAGCCAGATCCACCCCAACAGCATTATAATCGCCGCCGCTATGGTGAAACATCTACCGCGCTCAGCGGGTGATTTAATGGAGCGTTATATTGGCCCGGTGCAAGCCAGTCTGGCGGAGAAAAAAGCCCGTTTGTTATTTGTTACCCCGACAGACAAAACCCAGGCCAGCTCACCGTATCCAAGCAGCTATCAACTGGATCAGCCCAAACTCATTTTACGTAACCATGCTGGGGTGTTTTGCCGTGAAGCCTTGGATATTGGCACCCGTTTTTTCCTGCCACACCTGCCTAAAAACTTGGGTCAGGCACAGGTCGCTGACCTTGGTTGCGGTAATGGTGTGATTGGCCTTGTTTGCGCACTGAGCAACCCACAAGCGCAGTTGCGGATGATTGATGAGTCCTATATGGCGGTGCAATCAGCAACAGAAAACTGGCAGCAGGCTTTGGGCCAGCGTCCTGTATCAATCTATGCCGGTGATGGTTTAGCTGCAGAGCAAAGCGATAGTTTGGATCTGGTGCTGTGCAACCCACCCTTTCACCAACAGCAAGTGGTCGGTGATTTTCTTGCTAGACGCATGTTTCAACAAAGTCATCGAGCGCTGAAGAGCGGTGGTGAGTTGTGGATTGTTGGCAACCGCCATCTGGGCTATCACATCACCCTCAAGCGCATGTTTGCTAGCGTCGAGCAAATTGCGGCAAACCCTAAGTTTGTAATTTTTAAAGCCACAAAATAAAAAGCTGTGCCGCCAAAGCTTAAGCACAGCTTAAAAAAGATCACTGTCAGTCCGCTTGCTACGTACTGGCAGGATCAGCCATTAACGTTAGCGCGCTTGCTCGTATAACGGCATTACTTTAGGAATATTGGCTTGCAACGTCGCGATACGCGTCGATGAAGATGGGTGGGTACTCATAAACTCCGCGGGTTGACCTTGGCTGGCTTGCTCCATTTTGCGCCATAAACTGACAGCCCCATTTGGGTTAAAACCGGCACGGGCAGCTAATTCGATACCCAGTAAGTCTGCTTCAGTTTCTGCTCCACGACTATTGGGTAGCATCATACCGTACTGAACCGCTGTATCAGCAATTGCCATGGTTTCTTGACCAAGACCTAATACTGCACCTAAGCCAAGCTTAGCCACTTCAATGCCATAGGCCTTGGACATGGCCTCACGACTGTGTTCGCGCAGCGCGTGAGCAATCTCATGACCCATCACCGCCGCGATCTCATCATCAGTCAGCTGTAATTTTGTGATAATGCCGCTGTAGAAAATAATTTTACCGCCGGGCCCGCAACTGGCATTCAGTTCGGGGCTATTAATCAGGCTAACCTGCCAATCCCACTGCGCTGCATCGGGACGGAAATACGTTGCCTGTCTAATTAAACGCTGACCAATAGCTTGTAAGCGCTTCGCGTTATTACTCTTAGTATCCAGCTTGCCTTGCGCGTTGGCTTGTCTCAAGGTCTCTTGATAGGCCTGGGCGTAGGTTTGGTTGATTTCATTGGTGCTCAGCATGCTGAACATATACTGCTTGCGATCTACACCCACAGCACTTGCGCCAGTGGTATTCACCGCCTGACAACCGGTTAATAGCAACACACCAGCCAGCGCGATACATTTATGTAAAGTAGTCAAATCCCACCTCTTTCCAATCAATAGACAGCAGGTCCATCGCTATGTCGACGGCTCTTATGTGCTGGAGTTTATTACACTTTAGAGCAAGCACCATGGATTTAGTTGC